>UMED01021793.1_pt1 | contig 77344 bp, 94 predicted proteins | sample 1964661 | NCBI WGS metagenome assembly UMED01 (sample SAMEA4836011, study PRJEB28245) | human gut metagenome | biome: gut microbiome; material: fecal sample | place: Denmark | collected 2008
TCGATAAGATGAAGCCCATAAAAGGGCTTAAGATGATCGGGGTGTCCAATGTGCGGGAGGCGATCGGGCTTTTGTAGGGGTGAAATCATATGGATAACGTTCGAACGAAATTCTGATTCAGACTTCTTTTTCATACGTTGCTAACCGACATTTTACAGATCCCCAAAATACACAAAATAATCCAACGTTATTTTGACGAACCTATTTTAAAGGATGGTTTTCTTTTTGGTTTTGTTCTGGTAAACTATGTTTATCAGAAAGGAATGGAAGAAGATGTCCGATGGGAAGAATCAGATTAGTATAAATATAGAAAATTTCCCGATTGGAGGCTTGTAATGAATGAGCTGAGTATTAGCACAATCTGATGCTTATTATCGGAGAGGGTACGTTGTGTTTGATGGATGGCGCAGATGCGGCAATTCGTTCTGGTGGAAACATTTAGAGAAGTATGTATTCGTTTGGATATCGGCTTCCTGTTGCAGAAACAGCTGGATGCTTATATTAGAATCAACGAAGCCCTGGCATTGTATTTGACTCAAATATGCAATCTCAGCTTATTCGAATTTCATCTTCGAATAAGGGTGATTCTGGATAGTTACGTTATAATAAGCACAAAACATCAAAAACTTATAAGTGCTTTGCATGGGAAAATTTATAATTATATTGAATCACATAATGGAAACTGTGAAATTATTCCTGCGCCATTTGCTGTGTTTCTAAAAGACAATGATGAAAATGAATCCTATGTAGAGCCGGATATATCTGTAATCTGTGATCCTGATAAGATAGATGATAAAGGCTGTCATGGATCGCCGGACTGGATTATAGAAATAGTTTCATCTTCAAGCAGGAAAATGGACTATTCCAGAAAGCAATTTTTATATTTGGAAGCAGGTGTCCTGGAATATTGGATTGTTGATCCTATAAAAGAAACTATTTTAATTTACAGGCAATCTGAGGATTGGGTTCCGTTATTTGCCAGGTTTGGCGAGAAAGTAAAGTCAGGAATTTATGATGATCTGGAAATAGTAATTGCATAATCTAAAAAAAATAATTTAAAAAAATAAAAAAACTGTTGACACTTTCCTGATGGTATGGTATTATAACTGAGGTTCGAGAGAACAGCAAAACAAACAACCAAATAGGGGAATAGTTCAATGGTAGAGCAGCGGTCTCCAAAACCGTAGATGGGGGTTCGAGCCCCTCTTCCCCTGCTGACTATTTGAAAAAATAGCCCAACCCGCAAGAAGCGCAGAAATCCTTGTAAATACTAGGTTTTCTGGCTTTTTTGTTTTATGCTATCTTATTATTTTCTCATCATAATTTCTATTTTATATTCTTTAAATTGTCTGATAATTGGTCTTTAGCGGCATTTGCCAGTATTCAAAGTGTCACCGAAGTGTCACCGAAAGTGTCACCGATTTCTTAGTAGTTTTAATTTCATATTCCTTAAACAGAAAAAGTGTGATATAATAAAAAATAGAACATATGTTCTGACAAGGAGTGAAAATATGAAACCAAATGAATTAAAGAAAAAAGTGGACACGATAGACAAGAAATTATCTAAATTAAGTCTTCCTAGAGGTTCAGGTAGCATCCGTTGGAAAAATAAAGAAACGTGTTATTTGGAATATAAGAAGGTTATTCAATACCCAGATGGAACCAGTAAACGTACTACTGTCTATGGTTATGATATTGACGAAGTATTAGAGAACATGAGACAGAAAGAAAAAGATGAGCTAGAAAAATGGAAGGTATCTCAAATTCCATCAAGCGCACAAGACAGTCTATCTTATAACAATGATGTAATCTTTGGGGATGCTATCAAAAACTGGTTCTATAAATTTCGATATTTGAACAAACGAGGTAGATCATTTGATCGAGAAGAATGTACCTTAAAAAATCAGATCTTAAAATATAATATTGCATTTGTAGAATTATCCGCAGTAACCAATATAATTATCCAAGATTTCCTTGTAGAGATTGCAAAGAAATATTCGTATTCAACTGTGAAGAAAACATATGAGCTAATCAATCAATTTTTTGCGTATTACTATTCTAGGAATTTAAATAACAATCCGATGAACCTTGTAACAAAGCTTAATGAATTGGACGTTAAGAAACTTTCCAATAGGACAACAAAAGAAATTCGATTTTTTACCCCAGATGAAATTAAGACATTTGAACATGAAGCCCTTCTTACATGGTCAAATGGACGGCCTAAATATAAATTTGGTGTTGGCTTAATCTTTATGATGTACACAGGACTGAGATTTGGTGAAGCAACGGCTTTAAGATGGAGTAGGATTGACGAAGAGAATAAGTACATTAATGTCCGAACAGCAAATTCTTATGAGAAGGTGAGAGATGAAAATCTAATGGCAATCGGAGGAATGAAAAAATTTGAGGATGAGCCTAAAACCAAAGCTGGTACAAGAAAGGTTTACATGATCTCACAGGCAATAAATTATTTGGATAAATTTAAACAACAGCAAAATCCATCATCTGAAGAAGAATATTTATTTGCTACAGCACCAGGAGCATCACCTGTTAGTTATTATAATCTTAGACGAGCATTTAATTTAATTTGTAAAAATTCTGGAATACAAGAAGTTAATGATGAGATAGGGCTGCACACATTACGTCATACATTTATTTCTATGCTTTGTCGTAAAGGCGTAGACAAAATGGTAATTGCTAAATTGGTAGGTCAATCTGATACAGAAATGATAGAAAGAGTGTATTATCATGTTATGCAAGAAGAAATGGATGCTGCGATTAAAAAGATTGATTCAAAATCTCAAATAGAATCTGTAGAAGACATTAAATCTCCATCTATGATTGCCGGAATCGATGTTGATAAAATAGCGTAATAATTCACTGAATAGGGTATGAGAAATCATACCCTATTTTTACAACCTTGACACGAACATATGTTTATGGTAAATTAAAATAAGAACAAATGTTTGCTTTTCTAGGAGGTGTTTCAATGAGAATTACATTAGAAAATTTGAATGAAATTGATTTTGAAAATGAAGATACAAGGTTACTAATTACAGAAATAGTATATAAACTGAATGGAGTTATTCATATCTTTGATGATAAAACAATCTCTCTTGATTTAGCAATACAGCTTTATAACACTTTGCAGGAAGCTACGGGTGGGATGGAAGAAATAACAGAAGGACAAATGAATCATAAACAGCTGGCGAATAAAGAACAGATGATTTCAAATTTTATTACCGAATTATCAAATAGAAATTTACCATCTCCTAAATTTGTATGGACTCATTGATAGTTCATAACTCCTTACTCATACCACGGAATACCTTGTAAAACGTCACCAGAGCCACAATAAGCCGTTATATTAACATTATTGTATTTTCTATAAGATATTGATGTTAAATGCCTAGAAATACCTTTAAATGAATTATGGGAAATAGTTCTGTCAGATATTGATTTATGGGAGAATAAATGTTATTCTGTAATAAATAAGGAGGGTATTATATGGCAAATACAGTAAACACAAAATCTAAAATATCAAAGATCTCAGACAAACTTGGAAAATTGGCAAAGAAAATAGATGCAGAAAAAGAGACACTTGCTACATTGGAAAAAGAGTACGAAGCTACTATGAAAGAATTTGAATCTGCCAGAGTGGCTGAAATTTTAGAAATGCTCAATGAGCGTAATATGACCATTGATGATCTGAAAGAAATGTTAAAAAAGTAAAAAATGGGATAGAGTGACTTTTACATCATTCTATCCTTATAATTTATATTTAAAAATAGGGGATTAGTTAGTTTTATGACAAAACAAAGGAAATGTCTTGCTTGTGGGAAAATACATCAAGATGAACCATGCTCAATTGTAGCTGAAAAATTAGGACGGTGTATTACAAGTAGCAATAAAAATTTTTTATTAGGTAATATTTTTCTTGAATGCATTAAAACCAAAAATAATTTTATACAAATTCTTAATGAGATTTCAGAGGAATTAATTGAAACTCGTGAGTTTATGTCATCACATCTTATACTAAGCAAAAGAGTATTGATGCAATCAGATTTACTTACAGAATATTTTGCTATTTCATTAAACTGTCACAGTTCCCAATTTTTTAAAAAATCTTCAATTACTTCAAAAGAGTTTGGAAAGTTATTGGAAAATGACTGGTATATGTGTGATACCGATATTTCATTTAGTAATAACGGAGAATCGATAGAGTATATTGAAATACCTGTGTCAATTACTGGAAGCAATCTTAATTTTTGCGTTCGTAAAGAACATGAATGTGATAAAAAGTGGTCTTATAATTTGTATTTAAAAATATCTAATCCAAATTTTGATATAATGTTTTACGGTATATATCATGGTGTTTCGAGTGATGAAATTTTATTATTAAAAGAATATAAGGGTGAAATAAAAAATTATTTTGAAGAAGAATTCGATAGTATATGGTCATTGGATAATTTGGTTATAGAATATCCATATACAGATCCTTTGTTTGACTTTTGGATGACAAACTTAGAAAAGGCAACAAAAAGTGGAAAACTAGAGTGGGATAAGGAAAATGAAAAGACATATTGTACCACATATGGAAAGACCGCTATAAAAATCAATATCAATTTAGATACCAAATATGGAAATAGTGAATTATTATATGTTAGAGATGGCGAGGGTGGCACTGGGCTACGATTTGGAAATAGATGTACCGATGTTTATATTGAATTAGGAAAAGGTGATGAAAGCACAGAAGTTATAGAGGGTGTAACTAATACAGAAAGAAATGACAGAATTTTAAGATTAGCGGATGTTATCGAAAAAGTTCATTCTAATCGTAACGATATTATTAATTATAATTCATTACCTCTTAAGAAAATGGAACACTCAGATGTTCTGATTAAGACAAAATCAATGATCTGTCATAATAGGGAACATTATATAACTCCAGTAAGAGGAATTGTAAAATTACTTAACATAGATAATTCGGAAATAAATTATGAAATCTATGTTGGATATTGTAAGAGTTGTAATGAAAATTATGTATTCACACGGGATTACAATGAAATGTTGAAAGTTGGGACTCCTTTATGTACAGTTTATGATAACGGAAAAGAAGGACATAAAAAATTTACGGAATTTAAATTTAAAAGTCAATCTGTTCTAAATGCGATGGGATACAGTGTAGATGCCACTTCCGATTTGTCGAAGGAAGAGCGTCAAAGTATATTAAAAGAAGCATTGGACAAGCAGTTGGTTACAACGCATGATTTACTCAGTTTTCTTAATTGGCTGATAAAAACCCGTGAAACACAAGTTAGAATGGATCAAGCTGTAGAAAAGTGGAAAATAGATTTTAAATTTGTTTCTGAATATCAAAAAGAGAAGAGAGATATAGTCAAAATAAATTCAATACATGTTAATTAAAATTTTGGTGAGAATCTATATTGAATGAAAATTTCACAAACGATAATGCAAAGAGAAATTCTACATAATAAAGAATTTCCTATGAATTCTATAATACTTGAACTTAATAATAAGAATCTATTGGTATGCCCTAATCCTTTATATTCATATAAGCAGCAATTAGAGTTATATGTATGGATTTCGAATGAAAGAAAGTGGGTAAAAACATACGCAAAAAATAAATATACACAAATAATATTGGAATATTACAATAAAAACCAACGTAAATCAAGACGCAAAAATAAGACGAATTATTCACAACTAATGCAGCCTGGCGAAAAAGGAAAAAGCACAAAGATAAATCCAGGTGGGAAAAGAAAGAGAAAAGATATATCTAAAAGCGTTGTTTGGTCTGCAAAACATCCTTTTCAGGGAGGTGGATTTTCTCCAAAGTAATAAAATTAAATATTGATTATTTTAGATATGCTTGTTCCCTGTGCATAAAATTTATAATTTCATTTTTTGTTCATTTTTTCAAGTTTATCTATCACAATATCTAAAATATTCTTTTTTCTTTTATCAATGAATGATTATTGTTATTAAAAGTGAGAGAGTAGTGATCAAAGTAAAAAAATGGGATAGAGTGACTTTTACATCATTCTATCCCATTAAATTTATTCTGTATCCTTCCATTTTCTACAAGCATCTTCTAATGCATGAAAATTACAACAATATTGATAGTATTTGTGTTCTGGATGTGTCCCAAAATTATATACGATTTGTGCTCTACGGGTAATGCGATTAAAATTATTTTTACAATATGAGTATTCTTTGGCGACAAAATCCGCATAGTTCTCACCTTTTGTAAGCCTGAGCCATGCGATATCAACTTCTTCTAATGCATCGTCCGGGACGGGTAACATGAAACATAGACGTATGCTTGCGATTTGTTCACTACGTTTGTTACGCACTTCTTTAATTGGCATAGAAGTTGCATTATCTACTTTCTTGGAAGAAATTGGAGCAAAATATTTCATGTCATTTATTTGCAGTACAACTCCGAAAAAGAATTTATCATGTTCATCGTAATCAAAATTAGGAACTTTGCAGTCCGCTTCTTTCATATATCTTAAATAATCAAAATCAATAGTGTAAAATCTTTGCATAATCATCCTTTGTAAAAAATAAAAGGGCATAAGCCCTTTTGAATTATAGCCCTCTATTATATGCCGAGGAAGGCGTTGAATTATAGCCCTCTATTATATGCCGAGGAAGGCGTTGAATTATAGCCCTCTATTATATGCCGAGGAAGGCGTTGAATTATAGCCCTCTATTATATGCCGAGGAAGGCGTTGAATTATTATAAACCCATTCATAAGAATGGAGTTTAAAACATTTGAACTCGACCTTTTGATTAGTCGCATATCGAGTAGCGACAAACATTTGAGATAGTTTCCTATCTACACACTAATTGTAATGTACGAATCCATCATTGTCAATGGTAAAACTACACATTTTTAATCGACATTATTATAAGATATATACAATACTATTATATTTAATTATTCTCTAAATGTGACTGATTTCAATCAACAATTTCCCATGTACAAGATTCTGGTTCACAAACAGAGTGCACAAAAGAGTTTTCTCCTCCATGACTTTCATAATCTCTGATCAGACCATCGAAAGCTTCCTTTTCCATCGAATTCCATTGTCCTTTAGCATGGTAATATCTATAGGATTGAGAAATTCTATCTTTGAGTTCAGCACGTTTTGATGTATCAGCCTTATTTTGCATATCTATCATCATTTGACTTAATACATTTATTTTGTCATTGATAGCTTTAATGTCCGTTGATACTTGACTTAATTTTTGTTCATGGTTTTGTAGCATCTTACTTTCTGTATTACGTTTCTTAGTCCATTTATTTTCCAGACCTAAAAAATCAAAGAGCCATGTAAATAACTCACACAGCTCTCTAAATGCTACAACACCAAGAATAATATACATAATAGAATTAACAGAGGTCAATTCTAAAAAAGTTCTTATTTCTTCCATTACCTACCACCTATCATTATATCATTCAACAATTCTATACTTCTCTAAATCAGGGGTAGTAGTATTCCATTCAGGCTCCCATATACCTTCCTCATTAACCCAGTAATATAACTGTGATAAAGGATCTTTAGATTTGACATAACAGGATGTTGCCATCACATTATTAGAGTCAATGTAATAGTGCTTATCTTTATAACATAACCATGTACTTTTTAGTGCATAGCAATCACTTCCAAAGTAATACCATTGGGTTTTGTACTTATACCAATTATCATGTACAGCAAAACCAGCATCATCAAAGAAGCACCATCCTTTACCATCCCAGTACCAATCATTACGAATAGGTTGATTAATATTTCCTAAATAGAATCTCCATCCACCATCTTCTTGTACCCAACCAGACTTTGAAATATCAATTTCTGGTGTTACAGAATCATAATCAATATAACAGAATCCCTTGATAGTAGAATCATCAGCCCTTCTCTTTTTGATTTTAACCATTCCACCATTACGATCATTTAGATTGCTAGATGTATTACCTTCCCAACAATCGAAATATGTAATACCATTTTGGGTATAAATGCGAAGAACCCTACCCATGTGAGAGAATGTAAATACAACAAGTGCGCCCAGTTTTGGAGTTTTACCTACTTTACCACAAGCTGCAAATACGTTATAAGTAGAAAAACATGAATAGCCTACATAAGTAGAACGATTCATGTTCCATAATTGAAGAGCCTTGTCTACCCCAAATGTTTTTAGGTCAAGCCAGAAAGCAGATGTGGCACACCAAGCTTGTCCTTGACATCCTCGCAGTCCAGCGTTGTTTACATCTCTTGAATATTTTGTATAATTATTTGTTCCCCTATTGCCAGTTTTAGAATCAAGATTCTTATTAGAGGCTTTTTCGACATAACCCTCTTCAGATCTTGCTAAAGAAATTAATTCATTTAAAGAACCCATAAAATATAAGCCTCCTTTTACTGAACCAATTTTAATATTTCAACTTTTTCCTTTTCTGTCAAATTAAGATATCCAGAAATAATGACAGATGGATCTTCACCTCTATTTTTTCTTATTTGCAATCCTTGTATAATAATACTTTTTTGAATATCATTGAGCATTATAAGCACCTCCGAGCATATCTGCTAAGACAATTGTTAAATTTTCATTTTGCTGTTTTAAGTATAGAACCTCTTCTTCAGCGGTAGGTACACGTTCTATAATGCTTCCATCTGCTCTATAAAAGATTCCATCAATGTATTTATCATCAATTTGACAAGGATATTGTAAACAATCTACAGCAAATGCTTCATTCCCATAGCCACCCTTGGCAAGATCATTCGCCAACTGATAATTATCACACACAATTGTATTCCTGATAATTCCATTAGATACGATTGCAAAAACCTGTTGAGCTACCATAATTAAACCTCCAATTATTTAAATCTAATGAGAACGACACCAGATGCACCATTGCCTCCAGAATAACGATATCTTGGATTGCCACCGCCGCCACCGCCGCCACCACCAGTATTAGGTACACCATTATTCCCTGGGTTACGACCAGATCCACCAGCTCCACCACCGCCAGCTCCTCCAGCACCTTGCAATCCAGAATCACAATCTCCACCACCACCGCCGCCACAGTATATGGTGTTCCAACTTTCTCCAAAAGCTCTTGTTGTTCGTCCTTGACCTGGGTTTCCATCACTTCCACCGTTTCCACCAGGATCTTTATATCCATCATAATCGTTATAAGCTCCTTCGCCTCCATCACTTCCACCTTTAGCTCCAATAGTGACATGCGAATTGTCTGATTGTCCACCTCGTCCTCCATTGGCAGTACAAAGAGTAACACCATTTCTCGATACGCTTGTTATACTCCCATCTTTACCATTATAATTATATCCACTTTGCGCTCCAGTTCCACCAGCTCCAATGATACAATTTAATACTTCTCCTTGATTAACGGAGACATTATATGCGGTGTTTGTGTACCCACCGCCACCACCGCCACCACCTTCTGCATACATGTTACTCGTAGATCCATAGCCTCGTCCACCACCACCACCACCACCAACACAAAAGATATCAACCTGTGTAAAGCCGGCTGGTACAGTAACATTCTGTGAATAAGTATAGGTGTTAGTCATCACACCACCAGTTGTTCCAACAGCTCTAAATTCAGGGCCATAAATATCATTATTGCCTGAATTTACCTGAGCATAGGCATAAGCAGAGAAATAATAAGTAGTTCCTAAAGCGGGAAGATCAATCCATACTTGGGAAAGACCACCAGGAGCATTGTTATTTCCCCATCCGGTATATAATCTTGTTCCACCTGTTCCTGGATAACCAGATGTAGAGTAGTTTATAAAAATAGAAGAGTACGGCTTACCACTTGCTGGAGTAGGATTTCGCCATTGAAACAAAATCTGCCGTCCACTAACTCCAGCAAGCTCAAAAGACATTATACTATTTACAGTCATTTGACCAGCAATGTTGATTCCTTCAGCACTTGTGAAAGTACACCCCTGAAGGACTTGGAATGGATTTGCTAATCCCAATTCATTTGCAGGAATTCCAATATATCCATTTCCTTTAGCAAAGTAACCATCTTTTTCAGGACTTATTGCGAATAGTTTTTCTTTACTTACAGTAGTCATAGAGAATTGAGCATTAGTACCCCTTTGGATTCCTACTTCGGGATATGTATCACTAATTCCTCCAATTTTAGGATCAGGTATATTTCCATTAATCATAGTGCCTATTTGCTTTTTTTTGTAATCCGTTGAATAAAATATTTCTCCTTGGAGAACTTCATTAGGATCTGCTGTACCAGTCAAACGCATGGTTCCACGACCAGGTTCATCATTACTATCAGAAGTTATAGCTGTTAATCCTTCTGGAATATCAGAAAGTTTGGCAGTGCACTCGTCAGAAGAACCACCGCCTCCAACCATAATATTTGTTTGTCCAAATTTTGCCATTTATCATTCACTCCTTTTTACTTTGATATAGTTAATTGTCAAATCTTTTTTTGGTTTTTTCTTGGAAATAAATGTGATATTACCGTCACCAGAATTATCTTTAATTACAATGCAAGCTTTACCAGCAGCCAAAATAGAATTGTTAGAGAAAAAGACTTCAACTTCGTCTGTTGATTTTATAGAACTATTTTGATAAACGAACTTATAATGAAAATCTTCACCCGATGTAGAATCATCCGTCCATCTTAAAATGGGGATAGATATGTTATTTGCGATTATTTTTCCAGTTAAATATTCAGTCTTATAAGCGGAATAAGCATTGACCTTTTTTTCTTCATCTGAACTAGCATTGTCTTTTATTCCAATTGCGTGTTGTATCAGCTCTTGTACGTTTCCTTCGACGTTTTCTTTATAATATCGTTGTGTAGCTTTTACTTCGTCTAATAGGGTGTTGAATTTATCAGAATTAAAAAGAGTCTTTGCAAGATCTGGATTAGAACTTAACAAAGACTGCATTTTTTCAATATTATTTTCGCTCCATGCACGTTCATATTCTTCGGCAGATTTCCTGAGTGCTGCGGTAACATCAATCATATTAGGGGCGTTACAAATATTCCCAGGAAATTTACTTCTTGGATAATCTGGATATGACTGAGTTTGTTTGTCAAAAGCCATATATTAAATATCCCTCCTTTTCTTGTGTTTTCGATCATAGACAAAAGAAAAATCCTCTAAAAATTTATAAAGGACTAATGACATAGTACCATCACCAGTTGTCCAATTTAAACTTTTAACAATGTATTGATTTAATTCATGCGATAATTTAGATTTATAAGATACTTTTTGATTCACTTCAAGCCAGGGGATTACTTGTGTTGTTAAATTGATCGTGTCCATCATAGCAGTTGTTTTATAAGTAAGGTATTCTGCCTGGTTATAACATGCAGCGTCATCCGTGAGAGAATCATATTGTACAGACTTACCAATTTCCCCTATATTCACTGTACTATAAGGACATTTAGGTGAAGACTCTACATATTTCCCATAACATTGATACTGACCAAGTAAAAATAATCCCATAACTAAACCTGATTCCGTCACAGTTTGTCGTCTAAAACGAAATACATAACTATTATTTGATTTTAAGACTCCTGCTTTTAAAGGTTTTCCATCGCCATCATAAATAGGAATAGGAGAGTAGTTATTGATAGAAAATTTAGGTGAATCTAAATTATCGGTTAATACTTTTAATCCAATTTTGGTTAAGTTATTTACATCCGACCATTCTTTATAGCCATCTAAAGTTATATGATAAACATTGTCTGTATAAGTAGATGTTTCGGCATATCGGTCATTGTTAGTCAATTCTAATACTTTCCCAAATACCTCAGTTACATTATAAATACCGCTTAATTTAACATTTACATTTTCATCGACTGTAATTTGTTGCATGATATCATCATCAAGGGCAACAGGGTCATCTAAGCAGGTTGGAACTTGCTGCCAAATAAAAACGCCATTTATATCAAAATAAAATTCCCATGAATCATAAAGATCCCTTATTTTTGTCCATACATCACAAAATGTAGTACCCGTATCAAATTCAAGATCATAGGGGATTTCTTTTCCAATATCTTCTACGATATATTGTGTAATCCCAGAAGCTTTTAATGTAGCTATAATTGATTTGCGTATATCTTCTCCAGCAGGAATAAATAATCCTTGTGCAATTGCATCCGAATCAGGATTAGAAGACCCATAACCTCCAATCTGTCCATTGAGCGTTCCATCATATAATGACATAAGATCTGGACAAGTAAGTTGTAATTGGTTCGTAACAGGGTCATATTGAGAATTGATAGAATCGTATGTAAATGTCCCAAGAAGATAATATTTAATATTGCCTGTTCTTAACGACTTAACCCCATAGTAAGGACGGATGCGTTTGTCATACCAAATCTTTTTGTCTTTACCAATAGAGAAAGAAGAATGAGTTATCTGTAATGTACAGGAATAACTTCTTCTTTGAACGGATTCATTATCTTGTGAAATGGAATCAGTGATTACATTTCCTTCCAGAGAATCTAATATTTTATAATTAGTATCAAGTAAATCTACTTTGACAGTTATTTCCTGCATCCCTTGTCGCAAAATATCTAAATCTTCTTGCGTTACCTGATAACTCATATGCTATTCACCTTCTATCTGTCTATATCTGTATCTATAAAATTATTATCGTAGAGATCCCCAACATAATAAGCATCTCCACATTCCGTAAGTTCAAAGTTACTGATAACATGAAGAGGATGGTCTGATTCTTCGGTAATTGCATCACCTGTGATTGCCACCATATAAATATTTCCCATGTTATCTTTGAGGATCTTAGGATTGCCATTTGTTAAAAAGTCGTAAATAATATTACGGTAATCCCATGAGTTCTCAAAATTGTATTCAAAATCTTTTCGTTCAACGAATGTACATGACATTGACATGTTGTAATACTTAATAGTTCCATTCTTTACAATCAGTGGGTATTTCCTTCCCCATGTATTAACAACAGCCACATTCTGATTTAATTGCTTTGAAAATTCCCTATCAAGACACATTGGATATGATGCATCACGTTCACATAAGAAATAAGAAGAAAATTTGGATTGTATTTTGTTGATAGAGGTACGATTTTCTATGCCTAATACAACGGCAATGTACATATATTCAATTTCCCCTACAGGTTCAAAATAATCCATCAATTTAAAGGAAAAGTCTTCTGGCTTTTCTATTTCTTTTTCAAAGATTGTTTGGAAATTCCGATCATGACGAGTCCGCTTTTTGATTCGTATTTTTTCTACACTCTCTGTTGCAAACTGGATATTTCCTGCAAGTAAGTTTCCATTAAATAAAGCATGTAACCTTGTAGCAAAATCCCAGAATTTAGAAATGATACCATCAAAACCAGACATAGGAATGATTTCTGCTGATACATACAATTCATCAAAAATTCCATTGGCAATTGTAATTGATTGTACAGTATTTGTGTCTTGAAGTGGAGAAACTAATGCGCTGCTTGATGCAGCAAAGGTTTTACCTAAAAACATAACCCCTCCTTATTTATTCGACAGATTTATCGATCAAGATAGCTTTAATGTTATATAAACCGCCAATACGATTGATTAAAAGAGAATACTCTTGAGTATCTTGTGGTATATCAACATAATTGCTACTAATTGAATAATAGACATTATTAAATGTATTCTCAGGAGAAATCAATGGGCCACTGCGAAGCTCAAAATAAGACTTTCGTTCGTAAGGTGTATCATTCTCCCCTAATTCAAGCTCTAACAATTCTGTTTTTGTACATTCGTGAAGAGTTGTATTTCCATTTGTCCATTTCCCTGCCAACCAACATAAAATGATTCCGTTTCCTTTAGATGTGTAGGACGAACTATAAGGTGAGTCACTTGGCTTTGGATGAACAAATCCGATATTTTTTTTATAGTCTTTTGCATCTTCAAGCGTTTTGTATTCTGCAATAGCGACAACTGCATTTTCGTTAGGATTAGTAACACTAAATGTATAATGCTTTCCTGGCACACATGGAACTACATATCCAATGCCATATGTTTCATTTTTGGGCGAATATGGTAATGAAACGGGATCATCTTTCGCAATATGACCAATCCCACTTGAGTAATTCGTATAATATAATCGCCCCAATGACGGATTTTTTCCTTGGTCAGAGAATACCCCTTCACGATAATATACGAATATTCGAGAGAGTGTGTCTGTGTCAAAAAAGAGAATGTGTGAATTGAGCTTTGGTTTGTAAAAACTGGCAATTATAGAAAAATCACCAGAGACATCGAACCCCTCATCAAATTCAACCTGTGTTTCTGTTAAATCAACGAAATGTGGTTTTATATATTTTATTTTTTCAGGATTTTCAGGAACTCCCTGGGAACTAATGATATTCGCATTAATTTCAATTGCTCCAATGTCTGATCGGTTGTTTAAGTATAAAGAAGTCCATACTTGGGATTCAGAATACGATACATGGATTAAAATATATCCAGTATCAACTTGAAAGCCATGTATAGTTGTTCCAGTAGCACGGACATAGTATTGAGTTGCATTTGTTAAGTTTGAAATAGTATACGAAAGGGGAGGTGTAGTGTTATATTGGATACCCGATGATTGAAGAAGAGTCTTCTGATATGAGTAGAGAAAAAACGTATAATTATCAAGGGTTTCTGACTCCGCTTGAGCAAATGAAAGTGTGATTTCATACGTTGAACTTTTTACTACATCTCCATTTTCTACAGACAACTTAAATGTTGGGGTAGAAAAACAGTAAAACGGGGTTCCCATCGTTTGAAGTTCTGATTCTTTTCCATCTATATCAAATACAGTAATATAGCATAAATAGCATTTGCCATTTACAAGTCCTGAAGTTGGTGGGAGAGAATAGGATGGTTTCATACCCTCAGTTGTATTGTCATAAACCATAGTACCAGATTCATTCTCTTTGATAATACAGCGTACTTTAAAAATCTGGTTTCCTTTCCATGTGAATTTTATAGTTGTTCCAATTGCTGAGTCAAATGGATTAATGGTATGTATTTGAGCATACAAATCAATTCACCTCCCACTATTAACGTACATATCGGATTTCATTTATTTTTAAATTGTTTGCAGGTTTCTTTTTTGCGAGAAATGTTATATTCCCTGCGCCTGAATTTGCTTTTACAATAATAAAACAATTGCTGGCTTCTAAAATGCTTTTATCATCAAAATATATATTAAATATATCGTCTTGTAATATTGAATCATTGTTGTAGATAAATTCATATGGAAGAATTTCAGAAGAAGTTTCTACCCAATTACTAGCTTCTAGGGTTAATTCTTTGACTAAAATTTTACCTTCCTTTATATTTGCTATATCATCCATAGCATTGGTCAAATTCATTTTATCTGTTGTAGACATAAATCCTGGTGAATGGTTTGTGGCAAGATCATGTGCATGATCTTTAGATGCGAATGTTATTTTAAGTTTTGATAAAAATCGAGATAAGCCTGTAAGACTTATATATTTTGTATCTGCCATACTCCCTCCATAAAAATAGGCAAGACCCAAGTGAATGAATCCTGCCTTAATTTAAAATTATTATGTAAATAATGCTTCAATTTCTGAAAGTGTAACCTCTGTTAAAGATGCGGTTTGAAGATTCGTAACTTGTTCTTTTAAAGTTGCGATATCGTTCTTATTGGTTGTAACTTGACCTTGCTCAAGCTTTGCTACTGCACCTGCTTTTTCATATACTGTAGAGGCAGTATACGCAGCACTACCAAGACCTTTTACGATAACATCAGTACCACTTACAGAAATTGTACCATTTGCTGTACCAGATGTAATACTAGCCTTTTGCAGAGCAGTATCAGCCTTTGAACCTTGAGCAGCAGTTGCGTATTTACTTCCCAGTCCATCAGCATAAGATTTAGCGTCTGCTAATGCTTTATTTGATTTTGTGCTTGCATCTGTACTAGCTGCATTGATTGCTTCCTGTTTTGCTGTAGCCACTTCATTTTTGGTTGCATAATTTGTTAAATTTACAGCCGAGTCACCAATTTTTTCAAATTTTTTTGTTTGAGAATCAGTTTGACCAGTTACAACCAAGAAATATTCATCGTATACATTGTTGCCAGAACCAGAGTTTTTTGCAACCATATAAATTGTATGTTCGTCAGCAGATTCAACAGCTGGAAGCTGAGTAACAATAGTACGCTTTAAATGACCTGCATTTGCAACGGCCTTATTAATTTCTGCTGTAGTTTGAGTCTTTGTGTAAGCATCAGCAATCCCATATCCTGATAAAGTAGTGGCTTTATTTGCCTTGCTACTCTTTAAAGCATTAATTTCATTAGTATTAGTCTTTACTTGACCATTAGCTAATTCATTTACTTTTGTAGTCGCAGTACCAGCAGCATCATAATTTTCCCCAAGGCTATCTGCATATGATTTTGAATCCTGCAAAATCTTGGTATCTTTCTGATCCATTAAAGATTTTATTTTTCCGTCATAACTTTTAAGTCCAGTAAGGCTTAAATATTTTTTATCTTGTGCCATATTTTTTTCCTTTCATATTGAAATATAACTAAAAAAGAGAAGATATATCATCTTCATTGATAGTGTCAATTGCATCTGCCACAGTAACATATTTAAAGAGTTTATCATCCCATATGGAAATATATCTATTTTGAGTATTAACATATAATGTTCTGCTTGTTCCAAATTCAGGAAATGTATCTCCAAAGTAAATGATATTTTGTGGAGGTGATGTTATTTGAACCCAAGAGTTTTTATATGTCCAAAGTATCGATGTATCAATCACAAAATAGAACACACCGTTAATTGGGGCGAGTAAACTTAAACGATCCTGATCAGTTTGTAATTCAATAATTTGATTATAAAATATACGTTTACCATCAAAGTCCAGGGCAATCCGATGTAAATCCTGAATAAACAGCAGTTGCCCGTCTTTAATGGTAAGATCAGGTAAACGACTACCCATTGTTGCTATGGCAGACAATATTGGTTTACTTACTGCCATAATGCCTCCTTTAACACGGAGCTTAAAATTCTGTTACTGTAATAACAGAATCGGTATATGCCTTAGAGGTATCAATTGCTTCCTGTTTTGCTTTAGCGATTGCTTCAGCACTGGTTGTTCCACCAGATCCAACAGCAGTATCAATATATGTTTTGATATCTGTATCTTCTGGAATTTCACCTACACGTTCGGCAATCTTAGTATCTACTTCTGAACCAATTTCTGTTTTTGCATTAGAAATCTTCTGATCTACTGTAGCAGCATCAACCTTGCTATTTACAGCCTGAGTAAGTGTTGTTATCTTTTTATCTACATCAGTAGTTGTGTACACATCACTAGCGTTCGCTTTGGTTGCGATCACTTTTTCTAACTCAGTTTTTGCTGTTGCAATTTTGGAGTCTGCATTAGCAGAAACAGCGTTCAGTAATTCTGTTTGAGTCTTGTCATATGTATCAAGTTTGTCTTTGTTAGCATGTTCGTGAGCTTTGGAAATAGCGTCATTTAAAGAAGCAATAGTAACATTACTATCTTTAATGATTTTTCCTGTTGCTCCATCAAAAATAACAATGTGACCATCTGTAGATGCATCTGGGCCAGTGACAGCTCCATCGACATTTGCTTGCACAATCATAAAATCAGAATTATTTGCAGAATCAGCTTCATAATTCTTCAAACAAATAATAAGATCCCCAGGTTCACATTTTTGACCAGCGTATGTACCAGTATCAGCAACCCTCCACATTTGTCCGGCCTTATAATTATCGGATGGGAGAGGAGAAGATGTGCTTACAACTCCTGGAACACCATTATTTAATTGTCCAACTAATGCGTTAACCCATTCCTGAGTTGCAATGGGTTTATTTTCAATAGTGACAGAACCAGTGAAATTTGGTGAAGCAATATTCGCCTTATTTTTGATTTGAGTTTCTAAACTAGAAATCCTCTTTTTAGCATCTTCGATATCAGTAGAAAAATCACTGAACACCCTTACCCAGTTGCTACCGTTCCAAATATAACCTACATTGTTATCAATATAGATTACGCCTTGTTGTTGTGCAGACTCAGGGCGTGTACCTACGATTACATATTGTTTAAGAGCTGAAGGATCTGCTCCAATAGCTTCTAAAGTGTATCCTGCTTCACTAGGCTGTAAAATAAAAGCCTTATATTTATCATCAACCTTGGCTGTTACAACTTGACCTGCATAAGCATTGGCTGCCTTTGCATAGGTATCAGCTTCTAATTTGCTATCCCATACAGAACTGGAATCAATAGGAAGAGGGTTAGCACGGCTAAATGCCTTAACTGCAACAAGTAAATTTTTAGATTCAATAGCCATAATTATTTATTCCCCTTTCTACTTAAATTGTTACCTTAAAAGTCATATTAGCTGCTGCTGGGGTTGACATAGCGTAAGTATATACTTTATATGACTTTAAACCATTAGCTCCACCACGAGCATCAGCTACATCTACGAGTTTCTTTTCAAAATTTTCAGCCATACCAGGGTCGTTTGTTTCAACATACATTACCTGATTTACATCTCTTAATGTAGCAGGATAAGCGAATACTACATACTGCTGACCAGTGGCAATTGAGATATTAAAACTAAGTCCCTGAGTAGGATTTAATCGCTTATTTGCAAGCTTTCTGACAACATCAGAGGTGAGTACAGGAACAGAACCAACGCCAGTGCCGTAAAACAGATTTCTTTGACCTGTAATACTATAAGCAGAAGAAGTTACAGATCCAGCCGTAATATGGCCGTTAGGAGATTGTTGTCCAAGGTTATCATTCTTGATGGCTCCTTCTCCATATGTTGCTTTTGATGTGAATGAGATTGTTTCATCACCGATAACAATGGAATCACCAGTGTAATCATATGGTGAGGTAGTTCCATTTCCTACAGATTGACCACCTTTTAAGATTTCTAATTTTGTCAGATTACCTGCATCATTTTTATTAAATGTCGCTCTTAATTTCGGTGTAATGGATGTTCCTGCTTCTACAGCTCCAGATGCTTGTCCACCATTATTTGTGATTGCGGCGGTTGGTTTTGTGTATGTAGCAGGAATGGCTTTTTGCACTAACATCTTAACAATTTCATCAAGAGACTTACCTGCTGGAATTGTTTGATTATTTGCAATCCCTAACCCTGTTACGCCATTTACTTTAATTGCTTCCTGAGTACGGCTTTTAACATACATAGGCTTGTTGCCCGGCTTTATGAAAGCAAGCTCTTCAGTATCGGACGTAAACACAATATCGCCAGAATCAATAGTCCCAGCTTCGATTGCAGCATTGAGGCCAGTTTTTTTACCATATCCTGTTTTGGTTTTCATTGACATATGAAGTCCTCCTTTTAAAATGTAATAAAAAAAAAAGAACTGTATAATGTTCTTTTTAAAAAGTAATAATTTCTGGTTTATCTACAACAGATGTAGATGATTCTGAGTTTGTAGGTTGATTGCCAAACTCTACAACATCAAATTGACCTGTACCATTTGTTATGGTTTTTCCACTGCCAATTTTCTTTCCATTCGCTAATAATTGTAATACATTATTTTCATAAGAAAGATCATCAGCTTTTTCTTTCAAATATGTATTTTGTAAATCTTCTAAATGCTGTTCCCTTGCAAGCAACTGTAACATACGTTGATCCAATTCAGAGAGGACATCATCTGGAATAAAGTCACTCCATGCAGAAATTGGAACTATGTGAATTGAACCTGGACTTATTTTTCGTACATATTGTGTGGTTTTTCCTTGTGGATTCATCTCCACACGAGAAAATGTAAGCTGAATTTGGACTGTACCAGGTTCACTGGTTAATTCTGTATCAATTGGAATGATATATTCTAAGTGATCTTTATACAATTTTGAAGACAATGTAAGAATTTCTGATTTGTATCGTTTACTAACAGGCATTACATATTCCATCATAAGAGAAAATTCACGCATGTCATGGTCTTTATACATCGGAGCAGTAAGAAAATGTAATTTGTCAATTAACTTGCTACGTTGCATAATACGTTCTTGAATTGATGTAATTAGTTCATTATTTTCCGTAATTAGTAATGTATACATTCCTTTTCACCTCCCATCACGATTTTATAATTTTAAATTGGAACAATATATAAGTCACTCCAATTATTTTGTGGAGCACATACATATATAACATCGCCTGTTTTATAATCACCGTTTGATCTTGCATGATAATATTTTCGTTGATATATGATCTCGTATTGATTATCAGATAATTTCTTGTTTATGATAGCTTTAAACGTCTGGTCAAATTTTGCTGTCCGAATCATTGATTTAACAAGTTCCTTTATTTCTGCACATATCATATTGATTATACTTAAATAATTTTCGGATGATTTTTCAGTTGAAATTGGCGGCATGATTTATATCCTCCTTTTGGATATCTAATCCTCTCATGGCTAAAGCCAATAGAATTGTAATTCTTTTTTACATTGTTACTATAAAATATGATGCGCCCATATTTCAGGGCGCATTTACATCTATCGTTTTGATAATTGCTGACGAATAGAAGATGGCAGATGTGTTTTTATAGCTTTTGCGAAACCATCAGGATCTTGAACACCTTCTAGTTTAATATCTCCCATATTGATAGTTACATTTTGCTGTTTGCTATTTGTACTTGGAGAATATAACGATGTAAGTGTTCTTGTAAACCCTGGAATCCTTTGAGAAGTAGTAGACAGTTTAATTCCCTCGTACGGCTTGAATAATTTATCATATGTTTCTTGCGTAATGGGGATATATTCAGAATCGTTGTTCAAAGAAAACATTGACACTGCGCTAACACTTCTTACTCCTGGCCCATGACCCGAATCACTATCATCCCAGTGAGAGTTACTTCCTCCTCCGCTGCCACCAGAGTAAATAGGTTCTTTGTTTGTACTATGGCTTTCTCCACCCTTGTCTGGGCGTTCATCATCATCGTCATCTTTTCGAGATCTGTATTCACCAAGGGCATCTACCATATCATCAAAGCCATCCTCAAGAGTATCTTTCAGATCGTCGAAATTATCATCCAGTTCATCCTCTACATCATAGATTGTATCTCGGATATCAGAAATATGTTCTGTTAGTTCTCCGAATGATGACATATAGCCAGTGATAGTGTTTGAGTTCTGTTCATAGACATCAAGAGATTGCATAATCTGATTGGTTGTTTCCATCATCTTATTCTGTGTATCAGTTAAAATATCATTGGTCGTTGCTCCAGTGTTATTCTGTGTTGATAAATAAGTTAAGATGTTTTGGATGTTTTGTCCAGCCGTTAATTCTGAATTAATGGTTCCAAGAACACCCTTGATACCAGTCATAGCTTGATCTCTTGTAATTGTACCATTACGATAAGCTGTAAGATATGTATTCACAAGAGCTTGAATCTGCTCTGAGGCATGGATTTGATCTTCGTACTGATCCATTTGTTGAGAGTTCTGTTCAAATTGCTGTTTGAAATATTCATATATTTCTTCGTCTGTGCCATTTAGAACTTTATCTTCCCAACCTTCGCCAAGCCAACGATCAGCTAACTCTTTGTTTTGTGCATCTTCAATGTCTGTAGGAATCTTAGACCACTTGTCGGAAATCTTATCAAGTTTTTCATATAACTCATCATATTTTTTGCCGATAGCTTCTAGTTCGTCTTGAAGCTTTTCTTGCTGTTCTTCCAGTTCGTGTCGATTGATTGCATCATTGGCATCCTGAACCTTGTCCTGAGCATCTGCAATGGCATCCTTGTCTGCTTCATATACAATTTTTCCATCACGGATTGTACGAATTTTCTTTTGGTTTTTAGCATCCTCTAAATCCTTTAAAGCTTGTTCTTTCTGGATTTGTAATTCAAGTGCTTCATTTTGCTTATCCAGAAGATCCATTTGGTCTTGAAGCGCATCAATTTTATCTTGAATTGCCTGTTCTTCAGCTTTTTGGGCTTCCTCTAAAGATTCCCTTTGCTTATCAATAACACTTGTAACGCTATTTACTACAGTTTGTTGTTCTTCATTTACAGCACTAAGGGCATCCTTTACCATTTCAAGATTTTCAGTAAGAGAACTTAAACGGTCAAGAGGAATTTGAAGGATCGCTTGATTCCACTCATGCATATTGGTAACAATACCAGAGATGGAAGAGTTGATGTCTTGAAGCTTTGAATACATTTCAGTCCATTTATCGCTACCTACTTCGTACTCATCCATAACATCTCTTACGGCGTCTGCCTGCTCTCTTAATTGATTGATGGTTTCTGCACCATTGTCAATGAGGGCTTGATAGTAACTTTCATCCAGAGTCTTTCCTTGTGCTTCAATCTCATTACCCCAGTTTTGTAGAGCAGTAGTGATACTGTCATACATATCTACAAGCTTTTGCATATTCTGAACTGGTAATTGACGGAGAGTATCATAATATTCTGCTTGTTGTGTATCAAGATCAATTAATGATTCTTCAGCTGATTGTATAGATTCTTGTAGTGCATAGTATTCAGGACTGTTTTTGAAGTTAGGATCTAATTCAAGAAGTCGTTGTAGTTCTTGTTTTTTAAGAGCAAGTTGTTGATCTAAAAAAGATTGTTGTTGCTTTAAATTGGCAATCAATGTTTTATAAGATGTAGCACTGATATTTTGTCCAGTTGCATTAAGATAATCTACCTGTTTAGTAATAAGATTGTTCTGATTCTCTAATGCATCGCCACGTTTTTGAAGAGATTCAATCTCGTTTTCGTATACTTCCTTTTCAGTAGAGAATATCTCCTTTTTTGCATTTGATACATTGGACTCTGCATTTTGCCACTTATCATATAGATCGATTACTTTTTGAACCTTTTCGGCTTCTTTATCAGGTAAGGTTTCGATACCGAGATTATTAATATCAGCTCCACCCTCTATTTTTTCACGATAACCTTCGGGAAGTTGAGAGAGGGCGTTTTCATAATCTTCTTTGTATCTTTCTGCTGTTTTTGAGTATTCTTCTAAAAGTGCTTGGTTTGTTTGCAATAAAGATTCAAGAGCAGAAGTACGAGATTCACTTCCACAATTTTTTACAGCGTCTATAAAAGCATTTATGGACATTCCGGCGTTTCGAGCCATATCACCCAGTAATTGAAATTCTTCTGTTGCAATGGCAGTATCGCCATTCATTTTTTGAATAATTTCTTGTGCCTTAGCTAAATCTTCTGTGTTTATGCCGAGATAAGAGAGGGTATCAGAAGAGGCCATTTCTTCTAATTTAGAACGTTTTTCTTCTAATAGCTTTAACTTACGTTCAATCCAGTCAATATCTTTTGTGTTGTCCTTGTCAGATTTATCTTTGTTAGAACCAGGGGAATTAGTTTTTGGGCCACCGGTATATTTTGGTATAGCATTTTTCTGTAATATATCATCTAACTCTTTTTCACGATCACTTTGTAACTTATTTAAATTTTCTGTCTTTTTTTGTAGCTGCTTATCATACTCTTGTGCACTCATGGCATAATTTACACCATTGTAAGTGTATTCTTTCCATGTGCTTCCATTATCGTATGTTTTAGTCGCAGCTCCTTCCATAGCGCTCATTTCAGCCCTTGCTAAATAATAGCTTTTCCATGCATTTGATGCAATTCCAAGTGACTGAACTATGTTTTGCAAAGCAGTTATATCTCCAGAAACATCTAATGCTGCTTCCGCTAATAATTTTTGAGCGACATATAATTGGAAAGATCTCCTTGTTTGATCGCTTTGCTCAGATTCGTTAGCCAATGCTATAATTTCTTCACTGGTAGCTTCTTTTAGATTATTTGTATTCCAAGCCGCTTCTGCGTGTTTCTGTGCAAGTGCATCCATCACAATTTCTTGTGCATTTGAAACACCCATATTCTTTAACATATCTACTGTCAGTTCAGCAGTCTCATCAGATAAGCCTTTCATAGCTTCGCTGCCAGAAACATAAGCATCCACAAGATCATTAAAAGCACTCTGGCAAGCATTTATATCTTTTGGGGAGTTTGAAACTTTTTCAATAAAATTTGTATATGCTTCACCTAATCCACTAAATGTTTCTGTGAACTTGTTATCATCCAATAGAGCATAATCAAATGGTTTATCCTTATCCTTGATAGAGTTCATAACTTTATCTAACGATTCAAAACCTTCAGATAATCCATTGATTTTAGAAATCATCTCCGATTTTGAAAAAGCAGAGTTTTCGGCTTGTTTCGATGTTTCCCCTAATGCTTTTGCTTCTTGCCTTAACCAACGTAAGAATACTTGGATATTGGATACTCCTTCTTCAGTAGTAAGATTAAGTCCTGACAGTGCTTCAACTACCTTTGGATATTTTTCTAATAGTGTTTTCTCAGTCAATGTTCCAGCATTAGCCATTTCAATCAACTGATCTTTAGTAACTTTGATACCTTCTGTATTAAAAAGTTTATCTATTTGCAATTGTTGAAACTGTGCTGGATCTAATAATTTCCATACATTTTGGATAGTAGCAGAGATTTCATCAAAAACCTTTTGTTCATTAGAACCCAATTCGTTATATGGAATGGCAGACATTACGTCCTTGTATTCTTGTAAAGCTTCAACCTGTTCCCAGATGCTTGCTTCTATTTCATCTGCCTGTCTCATGTATGAATCAGCTGATTCATAATCTTTAGATGACAAAGCTTCATTCTTTAGCTCTTCGAGTTTTTCTCTAGCAGCAATTAAAGCGGATAAATCTTCACTAACAACTAGAGTTCCGAGTGGTGTTCCCGCTTGAATAGAAGACCTGTATTCATTAATGCTTTCTTCTGTAACAGCACCATGTTTATAATTTTCCTCATAAGCTTCAACAGACTCTTCGACAGCTTTCTTTGCTCTGGATTTATCGAGATTATCTTTAAGTTTTTGCTGAATTGACAGCTGTTCATTAATATCTATCAGCTTTTGGAGTTCATTTTCCTCTGCGTAAGTTAAATTTTCTTTACTTGATAATTCTTCAATGAGTTTCTTATTTTTCTCTAACTCTTTGTTGATGCTTTCAAGTTCAGACTTATTTTCTTCATAGGCAGCAACGGCCTCATCCATTTCTTCTTTGGCGTTTTCTGCTGCGTGTGCAAAGTTATCCCAAGCTTTATAAGCAAAAGTCGCAACTAAATTGATTGCTAACATAATTGCCATATTAGCACCGATGCTTTTTATGGCAGCTCCAAACTTCTTAGCGGCACTTGTACCAAGCCTCATGTAATCTGTATACTGCTGTAGTAAATCACCTGATAAATCTGCTTGCTTGGCAAACTCAAAGAATTTCTGATTATTATAACCAACCATATCTGCTAATTGTTTTGCAGATGTCACATTATCTATAGTTTGTCCTTTTAATCTCTCCAAAGCATTACTAACTTCATCTGTTATTTTAGAATTACCCTTAAAAAGATCAAATAATGTTGACCAACCATCTTTAATATCATAGTTTACAACCATTTACAATAGTTGGATAAGATGATAAAATATAAATAAAACTTGGAATAATATTTATATTTAGGGGGATTTTAACATGATTAAATTTTGTCAAAAATGTGCAGACAATAAGCATGATAAGAATTTATGCTTTCATGGATATTACTGGACGTATATGGATTATGTAAGAACTTGTAATGTCTGTGGAGGAACTTTTATAGATATTGATTTTCCTAATAAAGATCTTCGAGATCTAATTGAAGTAACTAATAACCTTGAATTCATTAAATACATGATGGAATTATACAAAACCGACATTGTAGAATACGAATCTAAAATGGTTTCTTATCGCGAACAGGCAGCTAGAATCTATCAAAAAGAAAATGAAGATTTTGAAAGAAAAACAGGACAAACAGCTTCTTGTCCTAATTGTAAATCTATTCGTATAAAAAAAATATCAACAACTAGACGTTTATTTTCTGTAGGTTTTTGGGGACTTGGAAGTGATAAAATAGGTAAAACATATGAATGTCTTAACTGTGGGTATAAGTGGTAAAATATAAATAAAACTTGGAATAATATTTATATTTAGGGGTCAACATGGTAAAATTTTGTCAACATTGTGCAGATACAGGAAACGAAAAATATGATTGTTTTGATGGATATTACACTCACTTTAAGGAACAAGTAACAAATTGTATTGCATGTAAAGAAGTTTGGGAGAATGTCGATTTCCCAGATGATGACTTCAGATATTTACGCAAAGTAACCAACAATATAGAATTTATCAAATACATGATGGATTTATACAAAACAGAAATCGTAGAGTACGAATCCAAAATGATGCCTTATCGTGAACAGGGAGAAAGAATTTTTCAGCAAGAAGCGGACGAATATAATAGAAGAGTACAATCGCAGCCTCATTGCCCTAACTGCAATTCTACAGATATAAAAAAGATACGCACAGCAAATCGTATGTTCTCTGTTAGTTTATTTGGGTTAGCAAGTAATAAAATTGGTAAGACCTTTGAGTGCAAGAGTTGTGGGTATAAGTGGTAAGATGAAGTAGAAGAGTGGCAGTTATAGCTTAAAAAGTTCTTTGATATTAACTTTGTTCAATGGAGATATAACCTGATTGTCTAAGTGGCAGCACTTATGATTTTTTAGTTTATCATCATAAGTTTCGTATTCACGACACTCTTTTCTAGTAGACAATTCTGATGTTAATAATTTTACGAATTCTTCTGCTTCACAATAAGTAAATTGATTATCATATAAATAATTTGTTATGTCTATAAGGCCTTGTAATAACTTAGCATAGTCTATCATTAAAACACCTGCTTTCTAAAAGGAGATTACTTATGAAGTTAAATTATGATTGTGTACGCAAAATTTTGTTATTTGTTGAAGAAAACCTCGACTATGATGAGAATGAATATTTATCTCCACATAAAACAATCAATAATGGACAGTTGGTATCAAGAGACGAGTTTTCAAGATATAATCAACAAGAGGTAAGATATGCTGTTGAAATGCTTATAAAAGAAGGATACCTTGAATGTGCCAATAATAGTAATATTTACGAAGGTAATATTAACTTTGCTAATATAATTGGATTAACTTGGAAGGGACATGAATTACTTAATAATATTAGAAATGACACTGTATGGAATGCAGTCAAAACTAAAGCTTCAAAATACGGAGGATTGTCATTAGGAGCAATGATGTCTGCCGCCAACACATTAGCAAACGCACTTCTTAGTGATTCCAACGCTGTAAATAATTTTTTACATGGATTAGAAAACATAGGTAATTTGTTTTAAATTGATCAATGATTTTTTATACACTAACAAAGAGGGCTAGAATTTTTAGTCCTCTAAGTTTTTGGAATTTACTGATAGAAGAGCAGTAGTTATAGCTTGAAGAGTTCTTTGATATTGACTTTGTTCAATGGAAATATAACATGATCGTCTAAATTGCAGCACTTATGATTTTTTGAGAATGGGTTCTATAAAGTATTTATCCAATTCATCTATTTGAGATTGTAATTTATTCAATTTGTCAATATTTTTTTTATCAATTGACTTTTTAATATCAGGGTATAAATTGGTATAATTGTGATTTTTACTAAGTTCCAAATGAATAAGGATTTTTGTACACATAAAACTAACCTTTCAAAATAAAAGTAAAAGTGAAATGAATAAATTGGAATTAATTTGGAAATATCAAATGAGCTTGATAAAATTTTAATCACCTATGCAAAAGAACATTTTTGGAATTGAGATCTATACTTCTTAAAAAAGAAATGAAGATAATTTATGGTTTTATAAAATGATTCATTTTTTCGATGGAAAATGCTACCACGATAGAAAAATTCATTTTCAATTGTTGCGATATGATTTTTTTATATTCATCGTAACTAAGCATAGGATGCGTAAAAAATTCTTTTGGAATTACTATATTCAGTTGATTGCATTTGAATTGTTTCCTATATTTTTTACAGTAGAAATAATAACTAATTTTGTACAAGCAGTCACCTTCTTTTATATTTGATATTAAAAATATGGTGGAACATGATTTAATGGATTTATAATATGATTGTCGGCAGATCTGGATTTTTTCTGATTATGCCAATCTGTAGCAGTATCATATTCGTAATGTTCACGCTGTTCTCTTAATAAGCTAAGTAAAGAATTCGCTATATACTCAGATTCGGAATATGTACATTTATTCGCATGTAAAAGTTGTGTAATATCAATCAGTAGACTAAGTGAACAAGTTTCACTATTCAATTAAAACACCTGCTTTCTAAAAGGAGATCGATATAATATAAAGAGGACTACTTCACATCTAGTCCTCTTTATATTTAAATGCAGAACCCAAAGGTTCTCTCAATATAAGCTTTTTAGCGTTTTCAATATCCTCTTGAACCAACTCGATAATTTTCGATGATTCAGCAATAGATACATTTTCTTGCATTAGTAAATCTTGTATTTTTGATACGCAGTTTTTAATTCTATCTGGATCTGAGATTTGCTCATCCATGTATTTATTCTTCATTTTTACACTTTTTATATGTTGAATAACTTCATCTTTTTTAGTCATTCTTATAAAGCTCCTTTGATTATATTTTCCTTTCAAACAAAATAAAAACACCCGTCAGTAAAATGACGGGTGCAACCTAACCACAAATCATGTTAACCATTCATTGCTCCGTAGGTTTAAATTCTTTGTCCTATTGATTTATTTGTACAAATATATTGTGTGTTCCACCACACATTTAAAAATTCTTTTTAAATAAAGATGACGACTTTTTACATTCCATCAGATGTTTACTTGTAATTCTTTGTTCATTTGATGTTTTTATAAATTCCTGACTCTTTTCTTTGTCGATTACAGGGAGATTATGGTTTGGTACTGCTAAAATTGTCATATGAACATCCTCTATTTTATCGTCTACTATGGTAACACCATCGTGTATTCAATTTTTATATTACTGATTATTTAGCCATTCCCACGTTTTTGAGTCTTTTTCATAAATCAGTTCAATGCGTCCGATATCTTGTAAATTAATTAATACTGAGGAATTTAAACCTTGGTTACTATAATCACATATACATTCGTCATCATTTGTGCAAACTATATAATCTGTAAGCATAATATAAGATTCTATACCTTTTCGCTCTCTTAATTTAAACGTACCAGCATAATAAATATCTGAATCTTTTAAATATATGTTCATGAGAGTTTTCTTGTTATAATCTATTGCATCTTCAAAAATATCATGTTTAACAGTTGTTTTGTTGAGGAAAATTGATAATTTTCTAATGTAACTGCTATTGATTATTTTTACAATAAATTCAGGTACTATGATCGCCGTCATCACATATACTAAAAGCTTAAACGATTCGTTGAAATCAATATTACTAAAGAAAATAATATGTAATGTTGAATAGAATAACTGTATTAACGCATTAATGATTAAACTCCAAATACCAATAAGATATGTATCCATAGTTTTATTCGATAACCAATTATAAATGGATATGAATATAAAACCTGACATAAACATGTTAAGTAATTGGGGAATGATTTCTATAAGGTCTTGTAAATCTATAAAGCATCACTCGCTTTCAATTTTTATTTTTCTTCTTCTTTTTTATAATTTTTCTTATGTCGTTTTGTCCATTTGATGTTCCAACTAATGAATGTCGTATTATTGTGTTTTTGTCTTTTTTAGATTCTGAATTCCCCATAATAATGCCTCCGTATGATATTAATACTATCATACTACAAGAAGGGGTATTATTCCATACAGAACATCAGTTTATGTTATATAAAAGTAAGAGAGTGGCCTTAAAACCACTCTCTTTACTAAACTAAATGTTTCTTACAATTTCTCTCCAGTAATCAAATCTACCACGAACATTTTCTTTGCTTCCGGTTCCAGACTGAACAAACTGCTTATAAACTTCATTGGAATCGTAACCATTTAAAAATTCTTTTATTTTCTCAACGAATGCAGAGAATGATTTCTTGTCTTTTGTAATCCTATAAGCTCCGTATAAAACCATTGGAATAGAGGTTACAGGAATCTTGACTTCATCTTCAAATACTTTGTTAAGAGAAGTTAAAGCTGCTTTCAAAGCGTCCACTTTTTCTAAAGCTACATCACCATGATTTATTACAAATGAATCCATATCATTTGTTCTAAATGATGTAAAATATCACGACTTTTTGATATTTTTAGAGTAACACAATATTGTAAAAATGTAAACATTAGTGATAAAAAATATAAAATTTTTTATAGTCAAAATTCGACTAGATTATTCATTTTGTTTCCAAGTCAAAATGAATTTGCATAGTATGACTAAGCAGGGTAGTAGAAGTCTACCATCCGTCCCCCTGTTCGCTTCTCAAGGCCTTTCGCCCAGGTATCGGATCATGTATATTGCAACCAAATATAATTAAGCCCATATTCAGTTGTGTCTTGTCAGCCTCTCGCACGATATAACATCTTGAAACTATGCTTTCAATTAACATTTATAACGTGTCGGGACTACCGTTTTCGTATCAACTAAGCGTAACGCACCCCGTACTTATGTACTTGAGCTTTTGTTGCAGCGTTATCACACCCTATAAATTATAGGCTACGGCTTCCCCCGATATTCGACATATTTAGGATAAATCCAAGGTGTAGTATGCTCGATGAACGGAATCAAATTGCATAATATCTCTATTTTAATCATATGGCATTATAATATGATCTTATAGAAATAGACTTGTAAACTATGATATAATTTATCCTACACCAGTTGCACCACTTAATATTCCAGCACCCAATGTTGTGAGAGTTGGGATAGTTCCAGCGATATCAACAATTTTCGTAATTAATTCTACTATTGTAGATAATCCATCAATTACTATTTTTATATCTTCAGAATCAATAGAAGTAAAAGCAAGCTCTTGAGTTTTGTTTTGCAGCTGTGCTATTTTGCCATCAATTGAATCTAAATAAGCATCTAATTCTTTTGCGGCTGAGCCTTCTGACTCTTGAACATCTTCATATACAGATTTAAGCATATCTGCATTCTGCAAAATAGACGCAGCAATATTCGCTCTGTTTTTACCTGCAATAGTTTCAAGGATAAGATTTAAATTATTGGTTCCAAGTTGTTTATCTTTTGCAACAATATTATCATACAGATCTGCCAATCCTTGAAGAATTTCATATGTACTTTTATAGTTTCCATTAGAATCTAAAATATCAAAACCCTTACCATCTGAAGATGCGGCTTTGGTTGCAGACATAATAGTGTCTCGCAATTTAGAAGTTGTTGCGATTACATCATCTACATCTTCACCCATTGATTTAAGTTCTTCCTTGGCTTCTTTTGTTCCAGTAAGACGTAGAGAAATTGTTCTTAAACCACTTCCAACACTCGCTGGATCTTGAGCGATTGCATTACCAGCAGTTGTCAAAGCAATAGCTTCATCAAGGTCATTACCAGCCGTTTTTAAAGCACTTGCTGATGTTTTAAGTGCCGTAGCCAATCCATCAGTAGAGATACTATACCGATTTCCAATATTATTCATTTTATCCACAATATCTATCTTATCTAACTCGGCATAAGCTTGACTCATGGATACTAATGAATCTGTCGCATCATCAATATTATCAAATTCAGATACATTAAGTAATATATTTGATGCTTTTGCACTTTTAGAAGCATCTGTTATGCTTTCTCCCAGTCGCATCCAATCGGCAGTAGATTCCTGAATTGTTTTGGCTGTTGTACCAACATCATCAGCGATATCAAATGTAACCTCTTGATAGTTTTTTAAACTTTGTAAAGATTCATTTGAAACCTTTCGCATTTCAGTAAGAGCAGAATCTAATTCTCTAACAACCTTAACTCCAGCTTTAAAGGGAGCAATTATATTTTCTGGGTTTAATGAGTTTGCAGTCCAGTATACAATTAAATCTCCGACTTTGCTTTTCAATTCACCAAAAGCACGACTAAGCCCACTAGCCTGAACTTTAAACTTAGTTGTTACATCACTCATAGCTAGGAAGCCATCAGTATATGTATATTTAAGTTTACGAATTTCACCATTTTGTAAACGAATGGTATCAGTCATAGATGAAATACCATTCTTAGTTTTCATTACTCCCTTTTCGATTAAGGTTGCACCTGAAAATTGGGATTCTGAAAATCTGTGAGCAACAGCTTCAGCTTCATTAAAAGCAACACTAATATCACCTATTTTACTTCCAGATTTAACAACTTTATCAAATGCACTGATCAGTTTATTACACTCTGTATTGTAATTTTTGATGCTGATTTCACCATGCATTAGCTGGGTGTTTAAATCATTTATCTGAGATCCATATTTATTATTGAAATCATTACTAGAAAAACCATTGACATTAAAAGCATTGATCTTCTTAGAAGTATTAGATATTGCATCAGATTTAGAAGCATTTAATTTATTTGTGATATTATCAATACTAACTCCCAGTCGTTCGATGGAACGTTGGGCTGTTTCAATTTGTTTTTGAGATAGAAGAGGGTGGTTCTGCAATTCCTCAATCTTATTCTCTAACCTAACAGCTTCTTCATAATCACCTTCAAATGGGTTTTCATTTGCGATTCTTTTTGAAATATTAGAATAATTTCTGATTGCATCCGTAAGTTCATTATAAGCTTTTCTCTGAGCTACTAACTTTTGAGGATCAGTCTTTTCAACAGTTTGTTTATTCTTTGTACTAGCTTTAGGATTTGATTCCTTTTTCTTACCAGCATTTGAATTTGTTGAAAGGTTATTATATGTATCTTGAAGTTTTTTCAAATTGGAAGTAAGTTCAACTACTTCATTTGAAATGGAAGATAAACCATCTTGCAACTTATCAGAAAAATTACTATTGGAAACTACATCCTGATTTAACTGAGAAATAGTATCTTGAAGATTTTTAATATCCATCTTCACATTATCTATTTCATTGGATAATTTTTTAAAATCTTCATTGTCTACCAGACTGATATCCTTACCAGAATCATTTGTAACCTTTTTGGATAACTCATCATACTTCTGGTTTATATCATCAAATTTCTTTGTAAGTTTGTCAATTTCTGATAAAGTTTTAGTGGTGTCTATAATATCATCAGTTTTATAACCCTTATTAAACAGATTGACGATATTTAAAACCATTTTTTGCAGATCGTCCAATAACTGAATCTGTCGATCAAGTGGTTTGTTATCAAATTCTAAAGACAAATTTTTAAACTTAGTCTTTTGTAATTTCTCTATTTTATTCAAAATTTCTGTATCATTTGCATTAAGCTTAATTACAATTCGTTTACCTTCTTTTTGAACATCGTTAAAGGTATTCTCCGTTTCTTGCTTAAATTTATTCAGACTGGCACGATAATCAAAACCAATCTTAATTATATCTGAGCCTTTACCAGCCATGTTTCACCATCCTTTACACACTACAACGTTTTCTGTACTTATTTTTCAATTTGTTATGATAATCATGCATCTGTCCATAAATAGAAAAACTTGCAGGCACTCCATATCCCCCATGCATATCTCCACCATGCCATGTGCCTTTTGGAGTATATATATAGGTAGAAAGTAAATCAGCGGCTGCGAATGGATGTTTATCAGTTCCATAGTTCTCATGCATACGATCAGCAGTGACTTCAACACCGCCATAATAGATTGTGCTATGACTGTTTTTATAGAATGGACGATAAGAATTGTATAAATTATGAGTTCTAACATATGCCACAGGATCATAGTCACGATAGTACCAGTCAATCATAGCTTCATAATGAGAAATAAGTTTCTTTTGTGCTTCATGAGCCAATTCACTTGCTTTTTTCTGTGCGTCTCTTTCTATGTATTTCAGAGCTTCTTTACTTAATCCCATATATCCTCCGTATAACAAACATACAACAAACATATAATAAAAATGGCTCCATGACATTTAACTGCCATAGAGCCTAGTAATTATTTAATCCGTTTCATTACAGTATCAAGGTTATTTTTGAGCTTCTTCAGTTGATCTTCATCGAGCTTACCAATTTCATCTGCAACTTTATTTGATGCGTTCTCAAATACGACATTGAGAATATTTCCAAAATTTTCAATCTGATTAGAAATAAATGCGTGAAGTTCGTACTCATTTTTAATTGCATCATCACGCACCATATCAATAATCATATTGAATTCACCCAACTCATATTCTGGAATCATTGCCATTATTTTTCTAAATACTCCAGAAGAAACAAGCAGATCGTACTCATCAATGAAGTTTGTATTTTCACGTTCAAGATTCGTATAGTATTCAATAATCATTCTGCAATATAAATGATGATGTACTACTGAATTCAGTTTGATATTTCCTGTTTTCTTGTCATATGTACTGATCTTTACAATCTGTCTTGCAATTGCTTCTTTGGTGACAAATGGGATATAAGGAGTAATTTTTAAATTCTCTTTTAAAAAATCTTCCTTTAAATAATCGGTTGCATATCCATTGTACTGTTCTACAAATTCCTTAATTTTCATTCGGGGTTCTCCTTTAATCATGAATAATAATATCAATTTCCGTTCTTGGGTTATCTTTATCTACACCACATTCAAGTGTTAATTTTGTTAGATGTTTATTGTCATCGTCTATGATAAAACCACTTTCTGCAAAACCATCTAAGATAAATTTGGGACACGCTGCATCAACATCATGTCTACGATTGGTTTTATAATATGTAATGAATTTCATTTCACAGTTCTCTATGAGTAGGTTAGTATAACCTTGGTTTTCAATAAACCATATTATAAAATCTTTCCATTTCTGTTTTAATGCGTTCATCATAGGGCGTTTCATTATCATCCATTGATTCATAGTAGGATGATACGGGTTTTCTATTGGTTTTTTACTTGCCTTTGGATGACGTTTAAAATAATATTTTTCGTATTCTGATAAAGTATCATTTGTTATAACCAATTTAATATTCTCTATATTTTTCACTTCCTTACATCAGGCAACACCACAATTCTTCTATCAAATGAAATTCTCATTTCTTGTAAATTAGAAATGGTGTATTGCCAGATTAGCGAATACACCATTATAGAAATAGGAGAGTAGTAGATTTGCCTGACTATTTTTCACTATTATTTAGTACCTCATCACAGGTACATCATCTTACTTTTATACACATTGTCTTGTGTAACCTATAATTGTCTGTGTTAATTGATTGTTTCTTTCGTGTCTGTGACATCAACCTGTTTTTGATATTGAATCTTTGTGGATGATTTTCTGCGGACAGTTTTGGCCTTTGGTTCAGTATCAGTCGGCTCCAGACCATCTTTTGTATCATCTGTCAAAATTTCAGAAATTGTTCTTTTTGTACTTTCAGTGAATGTATCCAATTCAGTTAGATCACAATATTCAAGATCGTGTCTTGCCTTTTCTTTGTTATGAGTATTTGTATATTCAGACAGAACCAGGTAAATTCTATAATGATCTAATGTGTCAACTACTGTACGCCACGGTTTAAATGACTGGATTCCTTGACAAGTTTTGCATATTTTATATGCACGACCACAGATATCACATACAGCATTTGTTTCTTGTCCCATAAATACCTCCCAATTATAGGGTAGACATTACATCTACCCTATAAAAATCAATCATCAGTCCTTACTAATGATAATATCAAACAGCCTTGCATTTTCATCACAGTATGGCTTCTGAAGAATATAGCTTGCTGCATGTCCACCATCAGGAGTAAGACCAATTTCTACAGAAGTAGGATCAATCTGTGCTCTAGGACATACAATTGTACCTGAATATACAATATTTGTATTACATGGGTCATGGAATATAGATGGCAACCATAATGTTCTGACAGACGGAACACTATCCGTTCTTTTTGATACCTTAACAGCAGTATCTTTCTCAGTATAGTAGCTTACAAATACATTACCAGTAGCACTTGCTGGAAAAGTGATTTTCTTCTCGGCTGCGTTAAGAGTGAATTTTCCTTCCTCTGGGCCGGATGAAGAGATTGTATAAGTCTTACCAAATGTATTATTTGCATTAATGACTTTTACACTTTTGATTTCTGCTCCCTTAGTACCAGCAGGTACATATTTTAGTGTAGCTGTGTGATCCTTAGAATTGATTGTCACAACATCTGTTACAGGAACGAGAATTTTCTTTTCAGCAGAAGCAATTTCCTTTACAGAACCAAACTGAGAAGCAGCAAGGTCTAAAGAGAAGAGTGCATTAGTAAAACTGAAATTACCTTCCTGGGCGTTGTAGAATGTTGCAATTCTGGAACCCATTGCATCAGTTACAGTAACTTCATCTGCTTTTGTACTCAGACTAGGATCTTTAATCTGAGTATATCTACCCAGTAATTCATGGGTATCTGGATCGTACTCTTCAACAGCTCTAATTCTTTCAAGTACGAGTTCATTTGGATTAAAATTTTCAGCCATGTGTTTCCTCCTTATTTTAAAATAATAAAAAAGAACTCTATTCGAGTTCTCCTAACCAATTGAGTTGATTTTTATCCTTTATATCTTTTAGATTTATACCAAATCCAGAATATCCAGATTGTAGTAATAAATCTGCATTTTTTATTTTAGAAACTCTTTTTACAGAGTCCATGAAAGCATTGATTTTCAAATCCCATACCTGTTCATGGTTATATTTAAAACCTTCATAATTTACCATAGCTGATATGAGATTTTTCAAAAATGATTCATACTCTTTTTGACTAGCCATTTGAAGTTCTTCAAGAGCATCTTCAATTAAAATCATTTTTGTACTTTCATTTCCAGGCATTTTTTCATCTTTTTCAATAAAATGAGCTTTCCTTAAATAATCAGTAATAACATTATAAGTGTACTCATCTATGATTACTTCATCATCACCTATCATTTGCCACAGTATGATTTCTCCATTATCTTTGCGTTGCATCAATTGGAATTTGGTTAAATCAAGATTTCCAAATAAGATTGAAGTTTGTTCATGAGAATAATTACTGTAAATAAAATTATAGAACATAGAATAAGATGTGATAGTGGTATAATCGACACCACATTTCCAGAGTTGCGCTTTCAAAGATGAAGGTGTGGCAGTTAATTGATGCACCATTGAAAAATATGCTTCTTCGCCATAATCACAAATTTCACCCAGAGTAGGTTGAGAGATATGTATGTGTTTTGATACTACATAATCTTGTCCCCGATAGATTTTCAATTCATCATTAACATAATCCAAAATCTATCACCTACCTAAAAAATCATTATTAATAATTTGTGTTTCTCCATTGTAAGGAGTACGGACAATTCCATTTAAATCTAATAATTCAAATATCATAGTCCTGAGTATATAATTGTTGTCACTGATTGCTTCTTTGTTTGATACCAGCTTCGCTTGCATTCCGAAGACATTAGACCAGTTAATTTTCTCACGAATGATACTTGATATTAAATCATGGCGTGGAATACCAGTCATTTTATCCATCGCATCCTTACCATTTACCAATACAGTAAATGTAATCTGGGTGTATTTTTCAATGTCGTTGTAACGAGGAATTTCATGAAAACTCACTTGATAACATACATAATGTTTGATCGTATCCTGAGTTTCAGGAATGTAAAGATATGGACGGATATTACCGGTTTCTCCGAAGAATAAATCCCATTCACCATCATAGTTAATCGTTCCATCAGAATTGAATAATTCTGAATCAAGATCAGCTTCATGAAGAGCGTAAAGAAGTTCTGGACAAGATAGAAGAGTATTCTTGATTGTGTTTTTATAACGTATATTTTCATCATCTGGTGTTGAAGCATAAGACCTCAACTTATCTAATAATTCTTGTTTTGTTTTAATTTCTGCCATAAGCCCTCCTAAATAATAAGTTCCAATGGCAGCGTAGCAACTAAAGAACTTTCATCTATTGAAAATGTACATTTTACATCAAGTACCTTCCCCAAACAAGAACGTTCATCTGGGAATTTTATCTTAATCTTATTTGAATCTTTCTGAGATAACCAAATTACCTTTTCAGTATAATCCTCATCATCCAAATAACATTGCCAAGTAAACGTGCCATTGAGATAAGAATCAGTTTGTTCTACATTACTTGAATCATAGATTTTAGCAGTTAATAATTTATAACTGCCACCTACTTTTAATGATTTAGTAGATGTTGTAATTTCACACTGAACAGAAGGTTTAAACTCTGGAATCTCCGGATCTGAAGGTTCTATTTCAGAAGTATAATAATCAGCCCACATTCCAATGATATTACCATCGAAATCTTTCTCAATGTAATCATTATGTTGGTCAAATTCAGATTGCGAAAAAGTAAGCTGAATAATACCAAGTGGTTTTGTATTTTCGAGTTTAGTTACTTTCCATGCCAGAGGATTCTTAACTTTAGCACTTATGATCATTCTCTGGTTTTTGCCATCTTCACCAACATAATTTATATTTTCTGTAATAGAATTGAGAGGAAGGTAAGCCTTTTCTACATTCTTCACTGAATTAATATAACGATCAATCCATGTGCCTGCGTCATAAGAGAGTTGTTGCCTATCACATCCCCACATTCTACGCTTATATCTATTCTGTCCAGAGGTTTCAATCCATTCAAAAAGATAATTACATGGAAGGATATTATATTTGATAAACTGATTACCCTGTTCCATAGTGAGAATTAACCACTTTTCATATATACCTTTTTCATTTGGAATATCTATATATAATCCAGTCGGAAAATCTACGTTCCAACGTTTTCTATAATCAGTCTCAAAATAATACAATTCATCTCTAGGAGAAAACTCTACTGATTGTGATGGCCTGAACATCAAATGATAAGCCACTTGATCCTTGGTAATTGAACCATATTGAGTAACGATGAATTTAGCATCGATTTTAGTTTTAGTGGTATTCTCATAAGTCATATGATTATTTAAACCTGGTTGATCATCATGAGCATAATCATATATGTAACAAACTTTGGATTGAATGTCATTTTCCCAAGTATCTTCCATAATAAAGTCAGATTCTTCTTTTAGAATTTGTCCTACAGTTTTTGCTCCATTATATTTCATAGAAGACACACATCTTGCAGTATTTAAACTTGGCATAACATCACTCTCCTAATATATAATTGTTGTACATATACCCATAGTCTCTAATCATTCTGTATCTCTGAGTTTTCAAAGTATCCAGACGTTCAAACATATTTTTGTTGATGTCCAATATTTTCTTTTCTTCTTTACCACCAATCATCGTAGCAGTGTTTTTAATAGACATGACCTGTGGCTGTAACCATTCGATAGTCATTCCGATAACCATAAGCTCAATGATAAAATCTTGATCGGCGCCTTTGTCTACGGAATGAACAAATTCATAAGTCAACGTTTGTGTTTCATCATCAAGTATAAAAGTCGAGAATAATTTTCTTATTCTGGGATCAGATGCAGACGAATGAAGACGTTCCGTATAGATTTCAATTAAATCGTCTGGATTTAAAGATAATTCTTTAGGATCGTAGATTTTATTACGAGTGCGTGAAAAAATCACTTCATAAGGAAGTGTCATTAGAACACCCCCTTTAATTAATGCTGCGCCAGTGTTAAAAGAAGATTGGTACCAAAAATGGAATCAAGAGCTTTAATCTTTGCTACAGAGTCATAATTCCCACTTGTAACCATAGAAGCTGCTACGCCCTTAATAGCATCTAATGCGCCATCAGGTAAATCATTAATAGCTGCTCTCATCTGACTAACTGGAAGTGCGAGAATATCCTTTAAATCTTTTGTAGAATATAAAGAGTTATAAAGGGTATTTAATTCACTGTGTTGGGATAAAAATTCCTTGTCCTGGATGATGATTCTTGGTCTATAGATGCATGGCTTGTGAGCACGAATCATATAAACTAAATCCTGATATTCAACTTCCTCGACATCTCCATAATCAGCCCAACGGTATAAAATACCAGATTTATCACCAGTGATTAAAAGCTTTCCGTTAGTAATAGATTTACACAGAATGGCATCTTCTTTTTCATATTTGCGAGGCTTGGTTACAACTGCATCATTAGACTGATCTGCATTTACAGCTTCATTTGTATTTACAGCCTCGCTTGTATTTTCAACGATAGTTGTATTTTTTCTTTGATAAGCCATTTAATATATCCTTTCCAATCAAAAATATTGGAGCCACGATATTATTTCAGTGACTCCAACATCCATATTTTTTAATTACGCATCAAGATCCCACTGACCAAACTGACGAGTAATGATAGTTGCAATACCCATCCGTCTCTGAGCCTCATAGGTCTGCATATCATCAGCGTTTTCACCAGCCTCAGTTACTTCCAGAGTGGTTTCTCCACCATCAATAAACTTAACTGGCTTATAGTCAATTACAGGGAAGATAAGCAGAATAGAAGGATCAACCAACTTTTCAGCCAGTTTGTTATCCTTAAATCTCTGAGGAATCTCTAACAGGGTAGTACCCTCATAGGAACCCAGAATACCAGTATTAGCTACAGCTTCCTTCTGGGAGTTAGAAATCCAATCAACATCGGTAAGTGCATTCAGCTTCTTTAATGCAGTCTTAGTACCCATGATAACTACAGAGCTTACATTGTTTACAGAAGCAACATTGGAAATGATTTCATCAAAATCATCCTTCTTATCCTTGCCAAGAGCACCTGTACCTTTGAAGCCATTAGTAACTGGAAGCTTCTCAGCGGCGTTCATAAACTCAGCATAGAGTTCATTCTGAATCTTATGCACATATGCTGTTGCTACAGCATTAATTAATTCAGACCAATCCTTTCTACCAGTTAAGAACAGTCTGATATCACCACCAACCTTTACAGCATATCTGCTGGTAGGAACGGTATAACTAGAACCAGCTGCTAAACGCTGTAAGGTGTAATCATGAATGTCACCTGCAACCTTGGCAACGTTAAGAATGATGTCCTCATCTGTCCAGAAATCAGTTCTATCACCATCTGCAAGACTTCTGGTTTCTACGAAATCATTGAAAAACTCATTATCTCTAAATCCATACTGAATTTCCTGCTCGATAATTTCCTCAATAACCTCGAAAAATTCAGTAGCTTTCTCAGACTTCAGTGCTCTTTTAATCTGCTTTTCAGTAGATTGAGCATTAACACCAAGTAAATCATAGCAAGCGTTTCTTAATGTATCATTAGCCTCAGCTTTACTAATTTTCTTATCATCGTCATAAATGTCACGATCAAACGCAAGATCAAACATTAAATTTCTTACTGTATTTTCCATTATTTCAACTCCCTTCTTAATTACGCAACTGTCCACTTTTTACCAGTGATACTTGTAATAGTGGTTTCGCCAACAGTAGGTTTCTGGGTAAACGCATCCTCAGAAAGCTCCCAGATATCACCCTCTCTAAGTGGGTAAGCTCTTGCTTCCATCTCAGCAGGAATATAGAAATTGCTCTCCAGCAGGAAAGACTTGTTGTATTCCTCTTCAATCACCGGTGGATTGTAAACAATCAGTGCATCTGTGGCAGCCTGATCCTCTAAAATTTCAACGTAGTAATTACCATTAGCAGCCATATCAACAACCTTTGCATTGACCTTTACTGCGTCCTTTGCCTTATACAGATCGAGTGCTTCATAATCACCCTTTGCTACTACAGCGCCATTCCAAAGATCGTCATCATGCTTGAGAGAGAACATATGTGCCCCACCGTCTCTGGCGATAACTTTGGATGGAAAAGCGGTTGGGAATTTTGTAAAATTATATTTAATTGCCATTATTGATTTCCTCCTTGTGAATTTTTGATAAATAAAAAAGCCGTACTTTTGTACGACTTCAAGTTGAATAAAATATTATTTACTTTTTGAATAAGTCTCCGTATCTACTGGACTTGGTTTTCTTTGTATTGGGATTTGTAAACATCTTCATAGATACCGTTTTATTTTCGATAGGTTTATTTGCAGAGAAATTAGAATGTTCAGAAATGTAATCAGAATGAATTACCTTAATCTGTGTCTCCAGATCGGTGAGAGAGTAGTTATCCATATTCTTTACCAGTTCTGCAAAAGCTGTGTTTGTATATTCACCATCTTCGTTCTTTTCAGCAAGAATAGAATACTTTTCAGAATTGATAAGTTCCTCTTTCTGAGAATGAAGCTCATTCTTTTCAGCGTTTTCTTTGAACTCTTTGAGAGCTGCGTAATTGGAACGCATTTCTTCAACTGAAATCTTTTCTGATTCAGTTAATAGCATTGCAAACATTTCAATTCTTTCGCCAGATAACGATACGTTATCCCCATCTTTCTGATAAGACTGCTTATAATATTTATCACTGTCCCAGTCCTGCATGATAAAATAATCTTCATAAACGGTATGTACATAACACCATTCTGAATCATTTCTGTAAATAGAACATAAACTGTTTAACGCATATTTGATTTCATCGAAAGAAATTTCAAATAACTTATTAAACAATTCATATTTGTCATTTGTATTTGAAGTATTAGAATTATCTTCTCCATCAGAAGAAGTGCTTGTTGATGTATCTTCTTCAAATTCTGCTGAAAACTTTGCTTCCAGTTCTTCATCAGATAATTCCTCATATTCAAAAGTGATATCTTCAATAGTTTTACCGTATTTTTCTAAAAGTTTTTCAAACATGTTTTTTTCGTTTCCTCCTTCCTTTGGATTTTTGTTATCAAAATTAGAAAGTTTTTTGTCAATTCTTTCTAAAAGCTCAATTAGTTTTTCTTCATTGGAAAAACTAACTTTTGTATCACAGCTACTGAAATCTTCAATTTTAAAATTTGAACCAGCCATACCTGGCTTTGTCTTTGCAGACAACAAAGTTAGACCTGATACATAAAAATCATCCAAGTTTAACACTTTATTCTTACCATCAAAACTCATAGTTCTAATGCAAAGTTCGATTGAACAATCTACAGTGCCACGCCTATTGAGAATATCAATAGCATCAGAACAGTATTCATCATATAGATATCCATGTAATACGGCACGATTTACTTTAGCGTCTTTATCATATTCTATATTTGTTCTTGACCCATCGATAACTCCAATTGGTTGCTCATCATAAATTATTTTTTCAACTTCAACTTTATTTCCGTTTTCATCAACAGATGTTACCTTTTCAATATGAAAGTCGTGGGAACCAAAGTCTAATTCATTTGTTTCTTCATCTAACTTAATATTTGCCAATATTGGACGTAAATTAGAAGATGGAACGTTTTCTTTGAAAATATTTTCTTCGATATTTGATTTATTAAGATTCACATGGTCATGAAATGCATTACTTACAAACGGTGTCATTCCCTCTACGAGCCTATCATCAGTTTTCTTTTGTTTTTCAAAATTACCATGCATTTCAACTGAAAGTTCGTCTCCAAAATCTTTACTGTTAAACTTAGAAAAATTATTTTTAAGACAAAATGAATATAATTCGTCAATTGTCATAATTTTTTTCGACATGTATTTTTATTCATCCTCCTTTCCTCAAAAATTCAATAAAAATACCACTCATTCAAAATAGAAGAGTGGTACTAAAATGTTAGAATATTTGTAAAGTGTAACTTTGACTGGTCTATATCAGAATCAAATTGAATCTTATCTGGATTTACAAATAAATAAATTCCCTCAGAATTATTTACTTCTTGTAACCCTAAATTTTTTAATTTAGTTGCGGTTTCTTTGTCAGAAGTTTTAATAAAGTTTTGTTTCATTGTTAATCCTCCAGATATAACATACGATTATATCCTTTTTCTATCTTATTTTGATTAATTTTAGGTTCTATAACTTTATTTAATTCCACAATATCTCTACGGGTGATTTTAGAAATGATAGTTTCATTGTGTATAACAGAAGATGATCTTTTTTGAAAAGATCGTACTCGTTTTTCTAATTCAGTCATAATATTCACCTGGTTTTATTTATTTTGAGTGTAATGAAATTTGATGAGGTGAATTAGATATTGGCGTTTGAAGGTACTCTTTATTCACCTGAACGATCACGTTTATCACGGCTATCTGCTCCTGAATCTGTGATTTCTGTATCACTTTTAGTTGGTGCTCCACCTTCTTTGTTTGATACGGTTGCAGCAGAAGTTAATGGCTTAAATTTATTTGTTAATCCAAGTACATCTTGTTCTAAAAAGTTTAATGCTAAAGTATCCATTTCATTAAAACCATTTAAGCTATTTATTGCAAGAATATTTGGAAAACCATATTGTAAATCTTTCTGCATAGATTCCTTAAAAGCATCTTTTGTGTATGTTGAAACTTCAAAAAACTTTACTTTTGCAGGAGTTGATACTTGATATGATAACATACGATTTACCCAACCTTGAATTTGTCCAAGTAAGCTAGATAGTGCCAATTCTGTATCTGAACGACAACTTAATCTCAACGCCTCGCCTCCAGATATATTGGAAGAGTCTAAAAGCTGCGCTCCACCAGAAGTATTTAAAACTTCCTTAGTTGCTTTTTGTACTTTGGTTGTATCAGAAGCTTGATCGTCAGAGAACGATATTGTATCAAGAGGAATTGGTGTAATCGCAGAACCTATATAATCTGGAAGAGTTGCAACCATTTTATTGTAATAATCTACAGCCAAATTTATATCTACGGCCCATGCATCAGGATCAGTGGCACTTTTTAAGGTTGGAATAGTAGCAGTGATTAACTTATAAATTTGCTGTTCGTCTGTGATCGCCTGAATATCTCCAAGGTTTAACAGTCCAATTAAATCTATAAATAATCCACTATACACAGGAACGACAGATTCCCAGTTTTCAACCCTTGCTTTGGTACAAAGAGAATATTCATCAGGCATAGGTTGCCATTTATTTTTACTATTTCCACCATAAGCTCTGTACATAGAAGTTAAAGGTTCACCTAAGAAATCAATAACATCTTCATATCTTTTATATTGACTCATATCCACATAAAAAGCAAAATCTCCAGTGAAATATTGTCCAGCTATTTTACAGTAATCTGGTGGGATTTTAAGAATGAATATTCCTGTTTCATCAATCCAACAACATCCATAAAATACATCTTCAATGAAATTATTAATTAACATAGGAAGTAAGCTACGTTTTAAATCCATTGTGTCTAATACTTTTAATGTTTCGTAATACGATTTTAAAACAGATTCTTTATCATTATCCTGAGTGGGATCATAGGTAGGAACTACATATCTTGCATTCAAATCAAACATAGTAGCGTTGTACATAATAAGTCTAAAGTACACTTGTGAACGATAGAAAAGATAACGTGATAATCCACGCAATTCTTTTTCATAACTATCTATATTCTGAAGATATGTAATTACATTTTCTTTACTATATGAACTAAGAGTTGTTTGACGAACAGATTTAGTTACATCTCGAACTTGCTTGAATGCTTGTTGGGATTTTGCGAAACGCATTTGTTCCATTTCAATCTTATTCATATATTCTTTTCTTTCGACAGCAGTAGGTTGCCGATTGGAAATAGCAGAAGTTGTTTTTTTAGAAGATGCTTCTGACATCTCTTTTCTAGGTCGTGCCATCAAGCACCTCCTTTGCATTTTAATGATGTTATATATGGGGAAAATTAGAATAAAGGAAGATTAGAAGGAAGATTTATGAGTTGGTTGCCTGATTGGAAGGCGAGAGAGAAGTGTTTGGTTATCTTCTTGTGGACGTTTTTGTCTAACAGTATCTTTACTTCTTAGTTCAAATAAAGCTGAACCCATCAGAGCCATACAATAGCTTCTATCATCATTTAAAATATTTTCAAATCCTGGAGCTAAATCATATCTAATATTTCCATTTGATGATCGATACTTATACATATGAGTTAGTTCCTCTTTCATCGCATCTAACTGTTTTAAACCGATTTCTTCTTCAACAGACAAAATATAGTTATTTTCTACAACCTCGCCATCTTTTTCTGATAACATTGTTAAATACCCATGATAGTCATATTCTGCCGTAAAGCTAATTAAATCCTGATCTATCATTTCACATAATTGTGAATACATAATCGCTTTATATTTTGTGGGTTCACGCATTCTTATAATGTCTATAGCATCTGGATATCTTTTTACATAAGGTATAGCATAATCATATGAAGCATCAATGAGTCCATGATGTTCGTAGTTCTTATCTTTATCATGATTTTCTTCGTAAAAATTATCAAACAGTAGATCACATATTTGTGTAGCACCGCCACCAGCTCCAGCATCAATATAAATACCATGTATATTTTTATAATCAGGTACGCCATATCCATTATATCTTGTAACAATATCTCTAAGCATTTTAACCTGTTCTGGTGTTGTAAGAGGTTTTTTCGTTTCTTTGTCTATAAGATTAATACCATTTACAACATCTAATAACCAACCACGTTTATCATCTCTATGTAATTTGCCAATAAGCACAAAACTATTATCACGCTTTTTTGCTGGGTCGAAGCATATGATCACATAAGAATTATCTTCATTTACAAGCATTGGTGGCCTTACAACGCTATTTCTCAATACTTGTGATTTCTTTACAGCAATATCATCTCCAAGATCTGAATCGAATTTATTTTTATATTCACGGGTAGCTTTAGTTGGATTCATTTTCATTTCAGAATCTATTTTTGCTTGTGTAAGAAGAGGAACAGGATAAACTTTGCCGTTGTATGTAGCATTTAATATGATTTCACAATCTATGTCTGCACAGAAATAATTTTTATCACCTGCCATTGAATGCATTGCTGCTTCTTTATATCTTTTATAAAACACATCATCCATTGAACCTGCTGAACTAGCACAAACAATCTGGTTTGGAAAATTTGGAGGAAGTAGTGTAACATCAATATCACCTCCAAGAGCAAAGTCACTATTTTGAGTTACAAATGGAAGAGTGGCGGCAAACATATCTTCTGATACATACGAAGCTTCATCGTAAAAATTTAATCTGCTCCGTCGCCCACGAGATCCATCAAAATTGCTATTAATTGTAGCCAATGAAGAACCGGAATAAAGTTTAAATGAATAAGATGCTGGGTCATGTTTGAATCCTTCAGAGTTAGAACTTTTAACTAATTCATTCAAGAATACATCCGTAAGACCAGTAAAGGATGCAATTTCTTTTTTGGCAATAGATTCTATTTTTTTCATCATACCTATACTTTGAGAACCCGTAGAACTTAAAATATAACTCTCAAATTTCGGTATCAACATTGTTTTTGCCATTAAAAACGGACTTCCAAGGGTAGTTTTTCCAGCTGATCTCGACATGCACCACACAACATTTGGAGTAATCCAGGACATCATGAAAACATACTTTTGATAATCTAAAAATTCTATACCATAGAATCGTTCGCAGAATTTTACTGGATTTTTTCTCCCCCATTGAATAATCTCTGAAAATTTTTTTAATCCTTCAAGTTTGATTTCCGATATATCATAATAAGTAGGTTTTTTAAAAAAAGTAAAATTTTTTGGGGTAAATTCTTTTATTGAATCACCCATCAAGATAATTTGATCATTATCCATTTTCAATCACTTGTCCTTCTGAGTTTATCAACCCTTTTTCAAATAAGAAATCTTTTAAATCTTTATTTTCCTTTTTTAATAACCTGCTAAATTCAACTGCATTATCTCTTTCTCTTTGAAGATTAAATAATAATCCCTTTTGGTGAATAACTTCTTTTTCCCAGTCATTTTCATCTGGATTTAATTGTCTTAATTGGTTTTGATGATTTCTGGTCATAATATCTTCAATGGCCATATTGGTTTCGTAATCAAATGTATTAATTTCAGAACCATCCAGATTCATTTCTTCTAATTCTTTTATTATTCCAGTTAATGTTCCAGCACCTTTACTTTTCCTATTATTATTATTTTCTGAAATACCATTGTCTTTTGCCAGAGCAAGAGCGGACGATAACATATCCTTTTTTGTTTGAGTAAGTGATTTAACAGTTGCAATCATCTCAGGATGACTTTGTAATTGCTTGGTATATTGTGCAAGTGTATCATTTATATGTTTTACATCTTTAAATGTTTGAACTATTTCAATTACTGCTTCTAGTTTAAATCCATCGTCCTTCAACGAATCGTCAAAATAATTGACCAATTTACTATATAATAAAGGTTTATCTTCTTCTTCCTCATAAACAAACGGATCGTATCCTAACATTCTAAGGGCACTGCGTTTATTTTTAGCATACATTTCATTAATATCCTCTGATGTTTGCTGCTTTTTTTCCGCAAAATTATTTACAATTGCAACAGTTGTTTCATTTACATTTTGTTCTCCAAAACTTGACTCTTCAAAAGTCATTCCAGAATATTGAGGTAAGCTCTGGAGACAGACGATCATTTGGCTAAATACTGTTTCTTTTTTTCTTCCACTCACTTCATTCGTAACTGCTTCGCAACATTTTTCATATAAATCTTCTATGAACGGTAAATCGGCCTTTCTTAATGCAGTAATAATTGTTTCTCGTGTTTCGTTTGTTTTCTTTGTTTTTTCATCATAACCAGTTCCAATTTTATAAAGACAGCTTTTACAAGTTGGAATTAAACCAGATTTTGTTTTGATACTTTTATAAAATTTATCTTTTGACTTGAATTCATCACACTCATGACAGTAAGAACCACTTTTAATTTTTCTATAAGCAGTACGACATTGCGCTGCTGTCATTTTATTTATATCTTCAGTAGTTTCTTTTTTTACTACTGCCACAAGATCACTTCCTTTCAATGTTCGTTAAAAATCAATAAAAATAGAAGAGAAGAGCGATTGGATATGGAGTACAATCATTCACAAAGATGATCAGTCTTTGCTATTCTTCTCTAAGCTCCCTATAGGACTCGAACCTACAATCCATTGATTACAAATCAATTGCTCTACCATTGAGCCAAAAGAGCACAATAATTAATTCTCCATCCAAATAAAAAAAGCATCATCAAGTATGACAATGCTTTTTTTAACGTATATTTACTTTTTAAGAAATTGACATTATAATTAATACCAACAAAAAATACACAACGAGGTGGTTTATTATGAAGTGTTTAAGATGCCAAACTGAAATGAAGCAATATCCCTTCGATCAAAATTTGAAAATTCATGGATCTTGTTACAAACCTAATCCTTTTGCTCCAGAAGAGCAAAGATCCCATAATCCACATAGCGTTTTTGTATGTGATAATTGTGGCTATATGGAATTTAGTACAAAGGCTTGTGAAACTTCGGATATTTAATCTAACCTAACATATCCATCACCAATCAATTTATAAACACATTCTGTACTTTTAATAGGCTTAGATGAAACCATGCATTCTACAATTGCTGTTTCATCATCTGCCAGGTATACATTTGTGATTTTTACATCATTGAATTTCTTTCTATCATCTTCAGAAAGTTTGTTACGAATGTCTTCGGATGTTAGCGCAAATTGTAATTTATAATTGTTCATAAGTAATCCTTTTCTTTTCCAACCTCATATTTACATGAACAAAATTCCACAGTATAATAATATCAGGTACATATCAATTACATCACCACAATGTAGTTCACTTGCACGGGTATGTACCCGATATTATCTGTGGAAGCGCCTATTGTAATACTGGCGCAAAGTTTTCAGGAATTAAATTCTGACCGTTCTGGTCGCATAAATTCTCCTGTCTTATAAAAATTTACAAGAAAGGAGGGTAGAATGTTAGGAGTTTTAACTAATCTGTTTACAATCTTAGGTTGTTCTGGGTTATGTTATATTTTATTTCTTGCATTAAAGTTGACTGTTGTCATACTGATTTGTAGGCATCCTGAATTATCGGATGATAAAGTAAAGTATATAACCAATATGATAGCCAAAAGACGACAACAGTCTAACTGATCTATCTTAATATTTATGCCATTATATTTAATTCCTCCTTTTGATATAATTGCGCTCTGAAATATGAGCGCAATTTTTATACTAAAATTGGTGGAGTGAGATTTGAACTCACGAACCCTTTCGGGAACAGATTTACAGTCTGCCTGCTTTAACCTCTTGCATATCCACCATTATTTTAACGCCAGACGGAGATGTCGATTCCCATACGATTCATCATCGTACACACAGTTTTCAAAACTGGTTCAGGAGCCGTCCTGATTCATCTGGCTTACATAATAAACTGGAAGAGTGGGACTCGAACCCACGACCCACCGCTTAACAGGCGGTTGCTCTAACCAACTGAGCTATCAACCATTAACTCGGCTGATTGGATTTGAACCAATGAATCCAGGAGTCAAAGTCCTGTGCCTTACCACTTGGCGACAGCCGAATAATTAATTTGGGGAGAAAAGAAGATTGGTGTAAAATAATTATAGAGATTAGTAGAATATTTTGACAAGATATGATATAATTCGTTTTATCAGATTAGAACGTGATAGGGATAGTCTGGTGGTTAAACCTTTTCGGAAACGGAAAGGGGGTAATGCCAATGAATACTATGGAAGTATTGACGCTTTTATTGGTTATCTTTGCGGCATTGTCCTACATAGATAACCACCGCAAATAGCAAAACGGCTATTCCCTACCGCAAATAGGGAGTAGCCGTTGCCTGCATTGTTCAACTAAGAAACTGTTTTATTGTTCCGAAAGTTCAATCACTGGACACCGCAAATATCCTTGATTGCTTCTAATCTGATTATAAAGCCTTGACGATTAAAAGTCAAGAGTATTACAGGGGATACAGAATGTTCTGTGTCCCCTGTTGCATAATTCCCAATATTTCATTAATGGTATCCTCTGAGTAATCTCGTAAATACTATGTTATTCCAGAGAGTACCAAAGTACATAATAATCGGAAAAATTTCACTCAAATTGACAAATAAAACCAATAGTGATATTATATTCCACAGGAAGGTCGAGAACCCCAAAAGGGTTCATAGAGATGTGCACACATCTCGTGGTAAACCAGACAATACCCAGTATTTATTGCGGTCGCCGTTATGGTAATGCGTCAGCCGGTATACCTCTGAACGTTTATACGAAAGGAGGAACCGCCGATGAGCAAAATTAATATTTTGATTCTAGGACTAAAGGCGTTGGTACTTCTAGCAGAAGTCGTAAAATGTTTTTGGTGTTGATTTTCTGGTGAGTCTGGCGGGAATATAACATCATTATTGGTTTTATTTATAGAATAGGAGGGTATAGAACTCTCTTTTTTTGATGTCATATTTGAGCAATATATGATTTGGTATTTATTTGTTTTATATAGATATATTGACACTCATACAGCTAAAATGGGGATACGACACATTATATAATTTATACATTACACAATTCCAAACATTTCATTAATCTGCTCTTCAGAGTGATCACGCAGATATCCCTGTGTAGTATTTAAATCTGCATGATGCGCAAAAATCTGTATCTGCTCCAGAGGGAACTTCTTAGGATTACCATTTTCATCAAGTAATCTTGTATCAGTTCCTTGTGCTAAACATTCTAACCTAGAATGTCTAAGACTGTGCGTAAAGATATTACATTCTTCTCCACGAACTTCAGATAAAATCTTAGAAATTGAAAGAATACGATCATATAGGACATTTGAATCTGAAATAGGTTGTTTATTATCTCCAGATCCTTTAATCCAAAGAGAATCAATATTATCATCTCCACGCTGTTCCAAATATTTTTTAATTAGCTCTTTAGTATCATTTAGATATACCAGTGGGAATTTCTTTCCTCTTTTACCAACTACAATGTTTGTTTTATTATTCTCTGTTAATCCAGATTTCTTTACTTGAAATAACTCATTCTTTCTTGCAGCTGAATCAAATCCTAATGACCATAATACAGCAAGCTGTAATTTATCTTGTGATACTAAAATATCTCTAACTTTTATAAATTCATCAAATGTGAAGAAGAAATTATCATCATTATCCTTAACACGGCTTTTCGGAATTCCCTTAATTTTCTTAGCATAATTGATTTCATAGTCATAATCGTCATCTTCCTCACAGAATGTCAACATACTATTTACGGCACTTTTTAGACGGTTGGTTCTAGCAGGTGACATACCACATTCATCAGTGAAATATAGACTAAGACCACGAAAATCTTTTTTATTTAATTCTAAAATGCAACGGTTATTTAGTTCCTTTAAAATGTAAATCATTATAATCCGTAGATCATTATAATAACCATTTATAGTACCTTTACTCATTTTGCGCTGTCGATATTCTGTAAGGAAGTCATCGAGAATGAGTTTATTTTCTTTATTTACCTGTTCCCAAAGTTCAGGGGTATAGAAATTGTTATAGATTCTTCCTCTATTAGCCATTCTGTCACTTCCTTTCTAAAGATTACCTACTGTAGTTTTGAGGCTACAGTAGGTTATAGCAAGAGACTAATTACTCTTCGCTGTCATCAATACCATTGTTATTACGATCAGATGGGCCACCAATACCAGTGTCATGCTTAGTTACATGAGGTACGTCACCATGAGGGCCATCATTAAATACGTTATTTACAGGTTTCTTTAAATCTGGATCAAAAGCGGGGCCGCTATTAACAAAACCTCCGTTACCAGGAATTTTATCTGCATGTTTACCAGTTAAGTTTGCCATAATAAATACCTCCATAAATTAATTTGCTTTATTTAGTTTTAATTATTAGTGTGTTATTTTGTGGACTCTATCCCTTCATTATCTTGATTAGGTACTGCATCTACTTCTGGAAGTCCTGCAATAGACGTTGCGACTGAAAGAATTCCAGATAAGGCAGAAGCACTTGCAACTAAGGGCCAATTAACATCTCCCATGAACGCAGCTGTCCCAATAGTAGCGATAAAGGTCTGAGCCATTGTCTTAACAGCTCTTCTAACTGCTGCATGAATCCATTGGCGTGTATTAACATTGGAACGAAAAACACATGATTGAAGCATTTAAATCACCTCACTTTACAGTCTACGCAAAATATTGATAATTTCAGCATAATCATTCTTTCCTAATTTTTCAGAACACCAGAACGAACATCTTCTTGTTGAGAAATCATCCTCTTCTGAAAATGTAAAACCATGTAAGTCATCTGAAGGAGCGCAATTGTTATCTTCAGTACATTCAGTGTTACATCTGATTTCATCATCTTCTGTATTTTCTTCCGCATTATCTTCCTCTCCATCATTTTCGACTGAGAATACAACAATGTTTGCTTCTGAATTTCTAATAAGGAACTTAGAATTTACATCTTCATGAACTAAGATAAGATCTTCATCGCATAAAACGTAACCGCCATCATTGTATTTATTTTTAGGAATTAGAGCTTTTTGAACCCAAATCTTTCTATCACAATCTAATGTAAGAATATATTCATCACAATATCCATCTACCTCTGAATCATATAGTTCAATATTCTCTAATGTAAATGATGTATGCTTGATTAAATCATTGACTAAATCAATCATTACTGGATAATGCGCTACAATTGAAACACCAATAAAGTCATCGTGAATCTCTTTGAAATATCCATAATTTTGTACAATATAGGATCTTAGCTCATCATTATCAATAAAATCCTTTGTGTAACAATATCCCATTCCAGTCACCTCTTTACGCATTGACGGCATCCTTAAGTGATGGGGCTGGCTTAAATTTAACAGTCTTGGAAGCAGGAATTACCATAGATTCTCCAGTCTTAGGATTTCTTCCCTGGCGTTCGGCTCTTTCTAAAATATCAAGAGTACCAAATCCAGACAGGACTACCTTTTCTCCAGATGCAAGGGTCTTTGCAATAATATCTACAATGGTATCAACCATAACTCCAGCGTCCTTTTTGGTTGTCTTGGTAGTACCATTCATTACTAATTCGTCTGCAACAGCTGCAATAAGTTCTGATCTATTCATGTACGTTTACCTCGTATTATTTAATATAGTAGTAGGGCAGTTTGCCCCTTAATATAAATCCCAATGTCCAATCAGGATTTCCTTTTGTTTTTATCACTTTGTTCTTCGTTAAAAATTCCATTCAGATATGTTATGATTACAAACGTGGAGGTTCTTCCACATTCTAAGCCGTCAGTTTTTCCACGATGATGTAGTTACAACAAATCTGAATGGAAGGACGGTGATGTGCTATGTTTAAGTGTATTTACCCTTATATAGTACACGCCAGTGCCTACTGGCGTTTCCGGCTTTTTCGCTGGGAATATGTCAGAGAGCACTGGCGCAGATTGCCTAACAGGTAGTCTGTAAGGCGTTTATCTTGATGCATAGGATCAAGCTCTCATGTTTGGTTTCTACAATTCTTGATTGCTGACGGCTTTTCTTATATAAACTAAGGCTCTACAGGATCAGCGTATTCAACAACGCCCTGCTGCATAAGCCACTCAGTTTCATATTCCAAAATCTTATTGATTATTTCTTTATCACATTCCACCTTAGAAGCAATGTAATTGATACATTCTTCATAATCTAACGCAAGAATTTCCTTATTTTCTTCCATTTTCTCATTCTCCATATTCTAAAATTTCACATCATACAAACAATCAAATCCTTTATCTGTAATGACAGAAATAGTTTGTTCGGGTCTATTCTGCAAGCGTTTATCCATACAAAATGAATCCGATCCACTCAGACATCCAGACTGAATAACCTTTACGTCATATACAGTTTGCATTGCATTTGTATGCCTATGTCCTAAGTAAATGATATTTGGTTTCTCAAACATCAAAGTATATTTTTGAACTACAGTGTTGAGGTCATCTTTGTCTCCATGACTTGCGAAAATCTTTTGTCCTCTTACTGAGAAGATAGCAATGGATTCTTCTACCTTATTTGGATGAAAGTAGATATTCCTAAACAGCTGTAATTTGGCTTCCAAGAATGGGAGAGCAAGCGTATCAATGTTTTCACCTTTGAGTGCCTTATCTTTATCCTGAAATAATCTGGAATGATTACCAGGACACATATAAACATGAACATTATTAAAACGATAGCTCAATTCAGCCAGAAATTCAGTGATATAGTCTGTAACCATAAGAAACTGTTCTATGATATTCTGATTGCTTTCGATTCTTAGGGTATCATGAATAAGTCCATTTACAAGTTCTGATAAAATCACATAAGCGTTTTCAGAACCATGACGTAAATAAACCTCAAATATCTTGTCCAAATACTGATTTAGACGTTTTTTTAAAATTGTGGGATTGAATTTATTGAAATGATTGTCGATTTCGATACCGGCGTGGATATCTGTTAAAGAAATAATCAGATCATTATCTGTTTTGATAATTCCAGTAAACTTTTTATTTTCATCATAAAGAAGAGGAGAGGACTGATGCTCAGTGATTGCTCTACATATTTGTTCTCTAAAACTTTCTCTACGAGCCTCTTCACGAATCAATCTGTTTAACTCATTTCGTTCGTCTCTAAGTTTAACCTGTTCTTTCTTCAATTCTTGCTGTTGAGTTAGAATTGTTTTAGAACTGGAATCACCAGTATCAAATACACCAGCGTTATAAAAGTTCTTAGCGTTGGTATACACTTTTCTATATGCTGATTCAGCTCTGTATTCAGATTCATCATCTCTGAATTCCTTATTCATTACATTGGCAATATCATTCCAGGACATATCTAAAAGTCCAGAATCTTTCGCTTGTCCAATTCGCCACAAGTATTGATGCTCATTTTCGTTATCTTTTCTTTTTAAATTGAACAATCAAGCACCAACTCTCTACTCATCATCACTGGGATCAGCAACTGGTTCATCAAGTTCTTCTTCGTCTTTTACCTTCACATTAATTTCAACACAGCCTCCATTGAAATCAGATAGAAGAGTATTAAGCTGCTTTACATCTCCATCCACATCAACAGTCATAGTGTCTGTGTCAATAATTCCAGCGATCTTCATAGAAGTCTGTGTAGTTTTCTTATATACAAAATTCATATTTTAATTCCTCCAACTAAAATAAGAGAGTATCACACTCTCTAAAATCCAATATGATTCTTCTTTTTATCATCATAATCATCATAAAAATCATCAGATTCACTTGGAATCTCAAATCCAATACAGCTTGTACTAACTGGTTCAGATTCAGCTTGCAAATCCTGTATTTCGTTATTTATTTTGATAACCTTTTTACTTAACATTCCCTTTGGAACTTCCAGTAACATTTGAATAAGTTCTGTGAATGACTCCATAATAGGAATCATACAAATAGCTGTAACCATTCCCAAGATATATTTCTTCATAATTTATCCTCATCATACACTGAATTTTAAGCTTGAATTAGCTATAATTACCCGTGTAGTCTTACAATTTCTCATATATTCTTTATCAAGAGCTTCTTTCAGAGTTTCTTTTGCTAATTTAGACCCATGATGTAAGATTAGCTTCTGACAGTTGATATTAGAATAATTTTCTACTAACTGATTGAATGGAGCATGACCACTCATGGATTTAAGAGAATATGAAGAACAACGACAAGGATAAACTTTCTGATCTATAGTTATTGATTTACACTTATTGTCCTTTAACAATGAAGCCAAGCTTCCATCTGTACTATATCCAACAAATAGGATAGTGGCATTAGGATCTGATACACACTTCTTCAAATGGTGTCGTATTCTTCCAACCTGACACATTCCACTGCTAGAGAGTACCAGGCATGGTTCATTACTTGCTACTAAAGCCTTGCTTTTTTCTGGCTCCTTTACAAAAGTGAACATTCCGCTATTTATCAACTCATCCAGATCATCTTTATCTTGACCTTCTAAACAAGCTTCATAGTCGTTGAAAATTCTTATAGACAAAGGGGAGTCGATATAAACTTTTGGCTTCCACTCGCTATCCTTATACATCTGGTATACCATCAATGCAAGTTGCTGCATTCTTGACTGAGAGAAGCTTGGTATAATAACTCGTCCCTTCATTTCGTGTATCTGACGTTCTATTATGGATTTGAATTTTTCCAAATCATTTTTTCGTTCCTTCTTGCCAGTTTTAATATCTGGCTTATCTCCATATGTAGATTCTGCAATTACAATATCAGCCTTTGATACTTGTTGATACTCACCTACAAACCGATTTTTAACCACTTTATTTCCAATATCACCGGTAACTAAAATAGTCTTTGTGAGATTATTGTAAGTCAAATAGAGTAGCACTTGACAGCTTCCCAGCAAATGTCCAGCAGGAATTAACTCAAATGATAGAGAATCATCTAATTTGATTTTTCGATTAACTGAAAACTCTGTCATGTAATTTACCGACTTTTCCACATCAGATAAGTCATATAGTGGCATATAATTTTTATTGTGCTGACTATTGATAAACAAAACGTCACGTTCATTGATTTCAGCACAATCCTCAGCCATATCCTTATATATCTGTCCTGACCCATCAGAAATTATAATTTGAGCATTGCATCCTTCTTTGTACAATTTGGGAAGTAGAAGACAATGATCTGCATGAGTATGTGTGATAAAGATATAATCTAATTCTTTTGCTTTAAATTCTCTATATTTTCTATTATTCACCAGAAAATCTTCATAGCGATCATTTGTCTGATGTAATCCAGCATCAACTAAGATTTTGTGGTCAGGTGTTGATATAAAAATAAGACTTCCTGTAACATCTTCAGATGAAGGGGAGTCTACAAATGAAATTTTTATAAGGTCTTTATTTTTCTTTCCGATGGCGTTTCAACCACCTTTCTTATTATTCTGCTACGTTGCAACTGTGCTTTTTCGGTACTGTTCTAAATGTTTAAGTGCGCTGCGACTCTCAACAGCCCAGTATCTTTTACCTTTGGCCCCATGAGTTACAGATGACATCTTTACATGATCCGAAAGACCATGTTCTCTCAACATTATTGCTTCTTTCTTACTAATTGGAATTATAAGTAACACTTCTTTCTTTTTTATATTTCTTCCGCAGTGGAAGATTAGTAAAGCGAGGGTAGGTGATGAGCCTACACATCTATAGCCAGTATGCATCCCAACTATAGACTGTCACGTCAGGTTCCTCGCAAGTGATTCTATTAGTATGCTGGATTGATAACATCATATAATTCTTTAACTAATACAGTTACATCATTCTCGTAAAGTTTACAAGCAAGATCATATAAATCTGAAATTTGATTTAATATAACGTCAATATACTCAACCTTGGTTTTAACTTTCCTTTTTTTAACTACTTCTTTGGCTTTAATTTTATCCTTATTTCTTTCATTGAATTCATCACATCCATCGTTGTATCCATCGATTCTTCTACCAAGATTCATATGATATTTTTGCTCAAATTCCCTATATAATGCAGCCCAACGTTTTGCAATGCTATCTTTTCCAGCACCCTTTCTTACAACTCTATTGAGAATCTGACGTTTCTCTGCTAATGAAATGTCTTTTACCAACCCTTTGTTTACCTCATCTTTGTGAAAAATTTCGTTCTTCTGTGTTTCGATGGTATTGTCTTTCATAACAATGGTTTCCTGCTGTTGAGCAATTTCTTCTTTGAGTGGAAGAGTAGCTTCTTCAATTTCAATTTTTGTTAATTCTCTGGATGCTATTACTCCTTCTTGACCACCATTATAAATGGATAGTAATAAATTTGCTTTATATTGCTGATTAGCTTTTAATATATAGAATCCAGTTTTTCTAATTGTTGGAAGTACCTCTGATGTTACCCAATGCTTAAATCGTTTAGCTGATTCCAGTTTGCTTCCAAAGATTAAAGCATAAAGACCAGACTCATTAATGATATACATTTGTCTGCTCTGACCTGAGTCGGTGAAACACCGAGTCAGCTTATCCCCTTCTTCAACATGTTGTTTAATAGCATCTGCTGTTCTTCCATATCCCAAAGCTTCCGCAATATCTTTCCCAACAAACCACGGCTCTCCTTCAATCACCACTGTTCTGATCTGACCAAATTCTTCATTATTGAAAATTTTTAATTCATTCATATAAATTTCTCTCCTTATTTATGTAAAATTTCGTTATTTTCAGATAACGTTCTCAATGTCTTGTGTGGGGCAACTGCTGGAACAATTGCCCCTTTACATAAAGGAGTTTGTAGTATGAATGAGTTCTACAAATTGGGAATTACCCCACACAAAACATCGAAAATTGCTACGCCTGAGAGTTGAACTCAGTTACCCATGCTTATGAGGCACAGTTAGATTCCGACCTACCGCCAGCTTTACATATAATAATTCTCCTTTTTTATTCGGGGTGGATAATGATACGTCCACCCCTAGTATACGTTTAAAGACAGTCCCCCATATTTATTATCCGCATCGGGCAATAGCGGCGGGGTCTACTCATGCTATCTCGCATTTTCGTTTTTTCTACTCCCCTCCATATTGGGGACGCCAACATAATCAAAAAAACCTATACTAGATAAGGTTTTTTTCGATTTTATAAAATATTTTTCCTACTTTTTATCAATCTTCTATGAAATTACTAAGGAATTTGCTCCTATTTGTCTTAAATAGTAGGTTCAATATCTTACGAGAATATCTACAACCTTTATCTATTCCTGACTTTGAAGAAGATTTCATCTTTAAAGAGAGGGCAGTCTCAACCAAACGATTGATGGTGATTAGATTATTTATTTTTACTTTAGATATTTCATCAAAGACTCCTCGTGATTTTTCTAATAACAATTGATTATACTCATCTGAATCAATATCATCTCTACATTTTAAGTGTTTCACATACTTATCATATTCTTCAACCAAAGACATAATCTTTGTTATCTGTTTATAATTAGCTTTACCTGACATTTTAATAAAAAAATTAGATACTGGAACTGCATTAGTTGTGGGGATCTTTTGGATATTATCCAACCAATATTCAAGCCAGTTCATAGGACATACCAACTCAGGATTGATTCTGTTCTTCAATTTGGATTTTGATGTTTCAACATCTTCTTCTGGAAGATCTTTTCCATCCTTCGTATATTTTATTTCCCTGGTATATCTCATAAATTCTGGAAAATCATACTTAATAAATTTTGGTTTCCCAGAACTTGTATAACCACACTGTTTTTTTATGGTCATACAGTCCATCTTACTGATTCGATCAATCTCTTTGTTACCGTCAATTTCATATTCTCTTTTGCTGCTATCAATTATGATCTGAGCTACTACTGACAAAATCACAAAGTTGTGATAAAGTTCTTCCAGACGTTTCGGATTAGGATTTTCCTTAGCTTTTTCTGTCCAGTAATATGTCATTGCCAACTGAGCAAGATTACTGGAATACCCAATACCCATACGAGATTTTGAAAATTTATTATCCATAAGGGCATAATCTTTCTTTGTGTTCTGATATGTTATACCTGATTCCTTTAGATCATTAACAATGGTAGGAAATTCTTTATAGCAAATTCTGGCGCACTCAACCATTTGGGGTTGATTGGTCACTAGCATAAAATCCGAGTCAAAATCACACCCATTAGCCCTAGATTGAATATCAGTCTGAATACAGTTGACAGCCATTATATTAGAACTAAATGGGAAATACGCCTCCATCTCAGGAGAGTAGACGTTATGCAGATAACAAATATTATTGGGGGAATTGTGAGGATTACGAAATCCAGCAAGATATTCACCATCATCAAAGCGTGTTGTATAACATTGAATACAGCCATCTTCGCTGGAAAATGTAGGATCTGATAAGAAGTCTTCACCAACAGAATAGAGTAGTAGTGCATATGGATTTCCGCATATTGTTAGATTATCACCGTTTACAAGAATCTTACCTTTTCTCATTCTGTACACATAATCATATATAATCTTTCTCTTTTCTTCTCGGAAGAAGGTGCTATTTGCAAATTCATGGTTATGTGAGTACAGATCTGCCAGCATTTCATAATGATTGATCTCATTTGCGTTCTTTCTCAAAAACTTTTCAAACTCAGCATTGTCATTTTTCAAAAGTTCAATGTAATCTATTGTAGTTTGAGCAATAGCTCTTACATCATTTTTGGTGCATGGCAGTGTATTGATCATCTGATAGCTCAACTGCTGGTATTCACCTAACTTACTTGGATGGTCAGTTTTAACCACGCCCCATAGACATCCGTCTTTTCTGATACGATTACACCAATATTCATATGCTTCTTCAAGTGTATTACCCATTAAATCAGCAAATTTCTTCCATTTAATAGCATTATCTGTAGTTATCATCTTAATGTCTTTGAGATAATGCCATTTTCCGAACATATCTTGTACTTGGTAGGTATTATAATCATGACCATTCTGATCACACCAAACCATGAAGAACTTTTGAATGTAAGTTCGGAATCCACACGCTTTAAATAGATGATTTCTCAACAGAATCATTCCATTGACCCATTTAGGTAAGATGGTTGACTCAATCAGCATCATTCCATCCCATAAGGTGTTTTTTACCTCTGTTTCTTCCTGAACGACTACACATTTTCGTTCTTCTTCTCCGGATTTTCCTATGTAGGTTTCAGCTCTAACAATATTAGCAAGAGTTTTAAAGAAAGAATCCTGATCTTTCAGAATAAGAATATCCTCTACGGGAACATGAATTGTATCAATGATGGTAGAAGTGGTAAGTGGGGCATAGGCTGACATCTCAACAATCTTAGCATTATCTATACTCATCTTTTTACCAAGACCGATTGTGAGCCAATCATATGCTAAATCATATAATTTCTCATTTATAAACATAACTTGTCCAAGTTTAGCTTTGGCACTGGTACGAAATAGCATTTTGTAATGAATTGTTTCAGCAATCTCAGAATCCGTCTCTTTGTCATATTTCTTGTAAGTTACATCAACGCCATGTTCATAAAAATATTCTCTTATTTCATCTCTCTTTTTGGGAGAGTATAAATCTTTACGCTGTTCGATTTTTTCTAATGTAGCATAAATACGTTCTTTGGAATCATCATCAGCGGCAGATTCCAATAACTTTTCCAGCCGATCCCGTTCTTCTTCATAGGATCGACTGCCAAAATCATAGTCCAGACAAATAATATCTCTGGTAGTTTCACCCTTATAAACATTCATTCCGTTTTTCTGTAAGAAGAAGTTAAACAAACTATTATTCAACATTGCATCTTTACAGGTAAAATAATCTCTGATACCAAGATTTACATCATAAATCATACCAGCATGAATATTTTTTATCTTAATTCCATACTGACTCATTATAAATAGTTTCACATCCTTTTCTTAATAATATACCTTGTTATTCTCCATTGATTGTCCAATACGTTCGTAAATGTAGCCATTATCTGTTGTGTAGTATATGTGCTGTATTCCAAGATCCCTGATAGCAGCCATACAGGATGGACATGGACGAGATAATCCATGAGGTTGATCTTTTCGGATTCTGTAAATATATAGCTTCACTTTGGAAAAATTTATATCCATGTGTTGAATAACCTTCAGACAGTGCATTTCAGCATGTATTCCTGGAATACGTTCTCTATCCATATAACGAGGTTTTCTGTACCGATTATATTTTTTTTGCATAGGGTGAGTTTTGCAGACATTACAACCAATAGCAATAATATGACCTTTATAGACGGCTACACATCCAATATTTGTCCTTTTGAAATTTGATAGGAGAGCAGCTTGGCGAGCTTTCTCAAAATATTTTTCATCAGAATTACGAATCATTTGTTTGCTCTAGCCTTTATATTCCGATTGCAGGTACGATCAAAACTCCAAGATCTAGCAATATTTGCTGCTGCATCAGATAAATAGACATGTCCATCAAATTCGTATGCAGTGATTTCTCCACCATATGTACGATGTAATTCCTCCTTTGAAGGATAATGTGTCTCCTTGAAAACGCTAAGATAAGCGTGATTTACGTTTGTTACTGTCATAAAAATATAAATTCCTTTCCTAATGTAATTTCATAATGTAATATATTTTTTTAATTTCACCTTCTATTGGTAAGAGTAGTAATGTCGATCAAATAGAAGGTGACTTGATTTCTCTATTTAGTTATTCTCTGTTTGTGTTGGATTTGTTTGAGGAGATGATGTTTCTGTTTGAAGTGGATTTTCTTTAATCCATTTTTTTAATAATGTTCGCATACGGATACTTGGAATGTAGATCCAGATTTCTTTACCATGAATAAGAGCAGACTGAAACATGAATTGCATTAATTCAGTAAGAGCAAATTGATCCTCATTGATTTTGTACTCTTTTTTCTTAATGGGATAAAAGATATTTGCCAGATAAGCTAAATAAATTCGATTTCTAGTATCCTTGGATGGTTCTTTTCCAAGTTCTATAAAACCTTTGGTAAATCCATCCCCCTTTACATTTTCTTTAAATTCACCAAATGTTGTCCAAAGATTAAGCGATGAATCATCAGAACAATAATTTCTGAAAAAATTAAGAGTGTTATTTTTTAACCTTGTCATATATTCATCATTTTCATGATCGTAGAACCATTTTTGGGAAATTGCATATTTGCTTACACCAATTTGATTGAGTTTATAATTATCCAGAATATGAATGAGAGACGAATAATCATATTTAGGAGCATTAATTACATATTTCTCGTATTTTTCTTTACTCGGATTAATTTTATAATGTTCTATATAAGCAAATTTGAACTTTTTCCATTTGTCCTGAAGTCCTATATCCTTTAATTTACCACCGCCAAAGAAAATATTATTTTTGTTTTTACTTAATGAATTATAAAATAAATTGATATAATAAACTTCTTTCCATGCCATTTCTGCTTCTGAGTCACATTCTATAAATTCAATCCTATCTATGTCATCCTGAAGCTGCATATGATTAAAAAAACGTTTGGTCATATTAGTAGAGCTTCCAACATAGACAATTACATCATCTTTGTTCACAAATCTGTAAACATAATACTTATCAATTGCTTCTTGCATTACTTAATTATTCTCCTTTATTGCTAATATTCTTTCCAACAGGTGGGTAAAACTCATCTGTCTTATATAATTCAATTATTTTTCCAATAGCCCATTTTATTTCCTGCTCATAACCCTGTTTATTTAGCACATAGATATTTGGTACATTTTTGGGAGGCTTTTTCTTGTCTGGTTGAACACTTCCTACTTCTTTTTTGATCAACAGGGCATTCTTGGAGTCGGTTGACTGGGTTAGAAATTCAATGCATTGATTAATGGTGTCTTTTGACATGGCTAGTTCTTCAGACATCTTCTGGATGCTTCCAAAGAAAGCTTCTGGATTTCTCGCAGCGTCTTGATACTCAGTTCCATCATTCTTGCGCTTACGGCAGCCAATGTAAGAATTTATGTACAAAAAAGCTACAAGTATATTTTCTCTGTTTAATGAACTATCAGCCATCATTATTGTGTCAAGCTGAGAGGATGTGAGCTTTGAAAAATTGTGTACAGTATCAAAATTCTCTTTTATGATCTTTATTTCAATTCCAGTGTCATAGTTTATTGAATCTAAGTCTTGTTTAATATAAATCATTTTGTTATTAATCATATATTCCAATACGTCCAGTATCTCTTTAAAAGCTTTTGGTTTTCGGCTGGTTGTTTTATACCCATAAAACTCCAGAACCTTCCGTATAGTGATCCAGCTGTAGTCTTCGTAGGATCTGTACCTGTCTATCAGTATATAAGTGATATAAAATTTTCGACTAACTCCAAACTTAGCTTTTATATTGTTCTGAATGTAGGCATTTGGAAACTTGGTAAAATACTCTGGTTGATGATTTAAATTCATATTAAAAAAATTCCTTCCTTTTTAGTGTCTACGAGAGTTCAGCAAACGTCAATTTTAGAGCCTCATCATCCTCAAAATTGAGGTTGTAGACGTCAATTTTAGAGCGTTTACTGAACAGAATAAAGATATAATATATTTAAATAAGATAGACGGGATATATTATAAATAAATTTATAATATATCCTCAAAATGGAATGGATTGAAACCGAATGAATTAAGGGTGTTTGGTGTCAAATAGTGATGGGATAGAGGATGGGGAAACGGTTCATTTAATCCTTTGGAAATAAATCATCCAGATATGTATTCCCTCTTTGTCTTAAAATATCTTCGCAAACTGAAATACCTATCAATAAAACATCTTTATATCTTGGATCAGTGTCCAGAAGACATTTCTGATTGTATTTCCACTGATTGATTAACTCTTCATCAGAATATTTCTTGAACTCTCTATAAAGAGCGTTATATTGTAGTGAGTAGTAAAAGTAATCTTCATAGTTCATAATGTGTTGTTCCTCCAGGAGATTGTGGTTAATGATGTGGTAGTGACGTAATGGTGATGTGATACCAAATGATGTGATACCATTTATATATTCTCTATTTGATATATAATTGGTTCATTAAAGCATGAATGAATGTTATTGATTGATATTATTTTAATGACCCAAAATTTCTTTCTTACGAAAGAACCGCCCCTAGAAGGGGCTATTTTTCAAAATCCGAACCTTACGGTTCGTCTTTTGGTAAATATCATTTTGATTAGTTTGGGATTCAGCTTGAGATATCATATTGAAATAGCAATTAGAACGAAATGTAATTATGTTGACAAATTGAATGGTGTAAATGAGCACAAATGCAAATGAGCACAAAAATAACAGATGGATATAAGTAGATCAAATGAATCATGGATAGTTTATGATTGATACTTAATATCTCATCTGTTATAGATTTAGCTTATTGGGTTGTTAGGGATTCATATCTGTAAATAATTAAAGGTCATCTGAAAGAACATCTGAAAGAACATCTGAAAGGTCATCTGAAAGAACATCTGGAAGGTCATCTGATGTACTATATGACCATTATAAAAATACATAAATGTCATTTGAAGCGTTTAGAGCCATTTCTAGGCGTTTTAAATCATTAGGCTATAAAATATATGTCTAAGAGGTTTGGACGGCTTATTGTGGCTGTTAGAGGCATTGTAGGGCGTGTTATAGCAATTATATAGTGTATGTTGCACAAAATGATGATGAATAATGTTTGGAGTATTATTCAATATGCTATGTTGCGTACGGAAGTGGTATTGGTAAGGTTATATTGGTGTGGTTTTAAATAGCCCCCCCTGTATTAGATATGATTAGATAGGATGGGACTGGAAGTGATCTAAAGTGATGCGGAGTGATCTGTTAAATGAAGATGCGTTATTCTCCCATTTTGATCGATTTTTGAATTAAAAATGATCCATCGTAAATTGAGTGTGTTATCAATGATTTTCTGGATTTGATTTTGATTTATTGATTATTTGGGTTGTTCGATTTGAGGGTGAAAAATGAATTATTTCCTTATTATATATAGGTTTTTACGATATGTGGTACGATAACGTGTTTGAGATGGGATGAAGTGAAATTTTGTAAAGCTGGTAAGGGTTATTTGAATTTTTGATGAGTTTGTTTTTTTGATGATATTTTGAGGGTAATGGAGGTGGGAATGAAGGGGTGAGAGAGTGGGATGGATGATGGGGTAAGAGAGGTAATTTTTAAGTCATTTTATGTCATTTTTTAAGTTGGTGTGTGGATTGACCTGCTTATAGAAAATCAAAAAAATAAAGGCCTCTCAATGGTTTTTACTACCCCCGGTGACGGTAAAATGAGGAATTACCGTCAAGGCTACATGAGTGAAGGTGGAAGGTGGACAAATAGGCCATTAAGTCCAGGATATCCGGACTGAATGGGACTTGGCTATATGTTATCATTTTATTGATAATGTATCGTAAAAATGACAGATTGTCACTTTTGACTAAAATCAGTAATGATTACTATTATTAATAACACACAATACTACATCATCTATACTCGAACACCACTACACATAGTATTCAATACTACATAGCACTCCCATTCACCCATGCATCAGCTCCCCACACTCATTCATATCCAACACCACCCACCACTACACAATATTAGTAATCATTCCTATTATCTAAATATTGCATATAATTAATACAATAATCAATATTGTACATACAATAACTATACACAATCAATAAATAACAAACAATCAAACATAATCACTTATTAATATCTGGATTATCCGTCCTTCCTATTAAATAATCTATACTACAGTCTAAGAACTCTGCTAATTTTACAAATGTTTTTAATGAAAAATTCTTTCCACATTTTAAATCATACATAAAATTCCTATTGTATTCACAATATTCTAGCATTTCTTTAATTGTATATCCTTTTTCTTTGCACCTGTCTTTAATTCTTTGTGCAATCTGTTCAAAATTCATATATATTCCACCTTTGTCATTGAATTATCTATCAATTTCCGTTGCATCATCTGGAATATACTCTAAAATGTCACCCGGTTGACAATTTAACAGGCAACATAACTTATTTAATGTTTCTTCTCTTACAATAGTACCGTTTCTGAAATATTGTAGCTGAGCTTCAGAAAATATCTTTTCTTTTCTGATTTTATATGTCGAATATCCGTTCATTTTCAACAATTCTAGTATACTTTGCTTATATCTAATCATTAAATCACCTCTTTTATTGTACAAATGTTACATACACTATCACAACGGTGTATATAATACACAAAAACATTAATTATTATTTAGTGACAATTACTATAGACTACACCGGTATAGAGGTGTATACTTTACCCATCAACAACGAACAACACAACAGCAGCAACGTTGTGAGTTCAAATTGATTATACCACATCTTTTCATAATGTGGCAATGCTCAAACTTATAGCTTATCAGATCGGGTAGTAACCGATGTTGTAACCAATTAACCTTTGATTCAGTAACCCGTCAACCTAGCTTGTACATTTTCAATTTAATACAGTTTGCAAGTGCTTGAATTTTGATTGTATAACCTTTATAATAGTAGTAGTATATGAAAGAGGTGATACCAATTACAATTCAACAAAAAATTGATATGGCTTGTGCTCATGCCGGGATAACAAAATCAGAACTTGCAAGGCGTTTAGAATATAATTCCTTACAAGCTTTTAAGAAAAGATATACTACTGGTAAGTTCACCCAGGAAGAACTTGAGCAAATAGCAGCAGCCACAGGAGCAACCTACATTTCATTATTTAGCTTTCCTGATGGTACGTCATTTTAAGCACTGGTAAAAGCTGGTGCTTTTTATTTATTCAAGTAATAAACTTTATAGTTTAAAAAAATAACAAAAAAGTTCAAAAAACACTTGACAAACTGAACTAAATAGTTTAATGTATAGTCATCCGATACGGAAGCGGATACAAAATAAAATTCCGTAGTAACTTATCAACTTGGGAACTACAATTCCCGACGGCGTTTAAAGAACTTGAATTTTTCATGACTTTCATGAATCAGCCATGAATCAAGGACGCATTTACATTGTAGGCACTTGCAAGCAGTTTGCAAGAGGTTAATTCCAGACCTGAAAGGAAGGAATCAGTTACGCTACACTATAGCAAGCGCGATTAGACACGATATAGTCTATGTCAGTTCGATAGTAGTCAATGAATGAGTGGCGCTGATGGGCGCGGTACGTTGACAAAGGCAGTCAAGTATACAGGCAATACAAAATACCATTCCTGCGGGAATCTCAAAAACCTACTAGGAATAAATGAGCTTACAATCTAAGTTGATTGTATGAGTGTTAGGGGCATAACACACAAACTTTCATACGGATGAAAAAGTCTGGTATCTGGTTTACCGGGTGAGTATCACGCAACTATAAACAGTATAAATTTCAATCATTATTATAAATTTTAATCAATTTCTATTTTGAAATTTATATAGGGTTAGAGATTTTATCTCTAATAGGAAACATCTTAAAACACATTAAAAACATATAAAAATGTGTTATTAGATGCGGAATCTACATTGTATTTCACATTGTGGCCATTTGATTCAAGTTTATATTAGTCCAGTCACGCCTGAGACTTTAAAGGTAGGCAACGTATACCAGATTAAAAAGAATGGTATATGTGCCAAAACATATATTAAGTAATCTCAATGAGTAGATGAAAAAAATATATATGAAATACATATATGAGCCGTGTTACGTCAGGCGTAGTTTACACTTTTTTAAGTGGTAGTGAATTAAACACTTTTGAAAGCTGGTTCAATTCCAGCCACGGCTTTTACCAAAAATATTATAATGCGCCCACGGCGTAATAGTGGGAGAAAGAAGGCTAATATGTTAAAAGCAGACAAATTTTATGTAAAGAGCGACGCACTCAAAGTTGAGACTGGTTTAGTTATGATTGACTACGTTCGTTCTTTGGTTCGTAACAAGGAACTCGCAAAAGCTCTGGAAAAGAAGTCTTTCAAGGAGGGTAAGGCAGCACTTGAAAAAGCCCACGCAGACATTGACCCGATGACTTGCAAAGAAGCAACTATTTATGAGGTTTTAAAGACAGAAGGGGGACAATTCATCAAAGATCGTAAAGAAATACTGGCGTTACGGTCGGAAGTTGCTGATTGCATCCCATTAGATGAGGTTACTTCTCTTTGCCCGACTGATAGGGTGCATATTACTTTGATGGCGCACGCTATTTATAAAAATGTACAGCTGGATGCAGACATTTTCGATACAGAAAAAGGTGGGATTGATATTTCTAAACCTATTAAGGCGTATTACAAAAAAGGCAGTATGAAAGACTTGAAAAATAATCTTATGCCAGTATTCAATAAGTTACTTGGTTCAGAAGGTGATTACTTTTACGGAATCAAAACTAGAAAATCAGACTTTTCCGATGAGGATTTAAGAAATTTCCTTGCCTCTTTTGGTGGTACTGCTAAACGTGCAGAAACTAAAGTCAAGGACAGCACAGGAAAAGAAGCTACATCTTTCGGTAATTTTGACTATGTAGATAAGTCCGAAAACAAAAAAGTACAGATTGCAGCATTTACAACTTTATGTGCTGTGATTTTAGACAATGAATCAAAACATGAAGTGATTAAGCCTGAAAAAGCTGAGAAAGAGGAATTAGAGAAGTAATCACATACATATAAGGTATAGAGTATCCAGGCTCAAAGTGGGTTCAATTCCCACTATACCCTTTTGATAAAATCCTTTTTTGACAAAAAAAACAGGAAAAGAGAGGTATAAACATGGCAATTAAGCACGAACCCAAATTCTATGTGCGTTTACGGACGGGGAAGTCTTGCGAATTTCCAGAGCACTTTTGCGTTTACCCTGGATCAACATATGGTAGGTTTGTCGATTCAAAGGGCAAAACAACTTTCTGGGTGTGTGATACATACGCCTTAAAAGGCGGCAAGTTACCCATTCATATTTACCAGGGACTTTATTGGAAATTGGAGCTGGTAGACAAAACACACCCGTGCTATAAATGGGTAGAAACTACCTTGAATAACTTGGGAAGGATTCCAAAAGTTAACAGGGAAACTCTGTCTTTTGACGAGCTTAAAAACATGATGAAACATGAACGCCGTCACAAAAGCGGAAGTGGTTCCCGGATTTACACGAACCAGATTAACGGCCCTTTACAATGGAATGAGGTCACAGAGCTTGCTCATTGGAACGGAAAAGGTAACGCCTCCGTAGTGGCTGCCAATATAAGGTAAGGTATCATTTTAATTACAAACGGTTGACGGCATAAGATAGATATAATATACTTATAATATGAAGATATAGAGGTATACTTATGGCAAATACTATATACGCAGATATTGTAGAGGGAAAACGGGATAATAATATTAAGTTTTCTGAATTACAAGCATTATTGATACGATTAGGATTTGAATGTAGAATCAAAGGGGATCATTTTATATACTACAGACATGATATACCTGAGATCATCAACATTCAACCACAAGGAAATAAAGCGAAAGCGTATCAAATAAAGCAGATTCGCTTATTATTTAATAAGTACGGTATAGTGGAGGTGTAAATAGCATATGAAATATTCAATGATTCTTTCATGGTCAGAAGAAGATGAGCTTTATATTGTTTCAGTGCCAGATTTACCAGGATGTATGGCAGATGGTAGGACACCAACGGAAGCAGTTGAAAATGCAAAAGTAGTAATTGCTGAATGGATTGAAACGGCTAAAATGTTGGGACGTGCAATACCTGAACCAATGTTTAATAAAGTATCTGCATAGTGCTGCACCTTACAAATTCAGAAGGAAAACTATGATAAAGACATACACTATTGATCCAGGACAAACTGCAACAAAAGAACAGTTGGAAGAAATAGAAGAAGCTAAAAAATCTGCAATTACATTTGATAATGATTGCAGAGAGTTATCTCCAGCTATGATGAAAGCATTTAAAAGCTCTGTGATTCAGAGAAATAGAAAAAATCGAGCATAGTTTATTGAATAAAGGAGTCAATTTTATATTGGCTCTTTTTTAATTGGCTTTAGCCAGTTGATTATATTGGTAAGGTAAATCATCCATTAAATAATCAGGTGAAACATCATATAAAAACAAAGAATTATAAAACGCTCATACCAGGGCGTTTTTTAATTGCTCAAAAAATAAGAAAAGAGGTAAAACATGAATATTAAAAGAAAGTTAATGCGTTATGCAATGCTTTATATTGCAGAACAAGTAGAAGAGGTGTTCCCAGATAATGAAAATATGACACCTGAAAAATTTATAGATCTAACTGAAACGGAATTTATCTATGAAGAAAGTATTGACGGTTCAAGAATGGATGCACATCTTACCATTATACAACATGGAGAAATGGACGCTGAATTTACTTTTAATATATCAAGATAATAGGAGGAAATAAGGTAAAATATATAATACAATTAAATAGTATGTAGTAAAAGGGCATAAAGAGAAATTATGCCCTTTATAGTGCATATTATTATCACGTTGCACTGGAAAGGAGACAAGTCCTTTTGCTGAAAATCAAGGAGTGGTCTGTAAACCGTAGGATAGAATCTTTACGCCAAATGGACAGAATGTTATCTGAAATGAATGTAGGCAGCAAGTATACAATTTGGCAATCCTATGGCGGTGGACTAAGGGAAACGGCAGAAAAGACGCACGATAACTGGAAGCGTATTGCTGAAGATGACGAACTATATTCAAACGCAATTTTTTGTTATATGGTTTGTACGTTGGAGAAATATACATTATCTGGATTTAACGTTTAATGTAGTCTGATCTGCAATTTTAGGGGAAGGTAAACCTAATGGCAACCTTCCCTTGAATCCTTGAAACAATTGTGATAACGTTTATGTTATTGACTATTGATAACAATTATGTTATAATCAAAATAAAAAAGGGGATTTAATGTACGAAGTAATTTTTTACGAGGACGAAAAGGGAAATTCAGAAGTACGAAATTATCTGGATGAATTGGCAGTAGACGTTAAAACTAACAAAAGCGCAAGAATAAATATGGAAAAAATACTTGCCTATATTAATGCATTATCTATATATGGTACAAGAATTGGAAAACCAACAGTAAAACATATAGAAGGTAATTTATGGGAGTTACGTCCATTAAAGAATAGAATTTTCTTTTTCTATTGGAAAAATAACAAGTTTGTATTAGTCCATCACTTTTTAAAGAAGACTCAAAAGACACCAAAAAGAGAAATAGAAAAGGCAATGTCGAATATTAAAGACTGGATAGAAAGGAATGGATAATATGGAGAAACCGAAAACTTTTCAAGAATATTTTAATGACGATTCTCGCGTCTCCCCTGAGATGCGAGAAAAAGTTGATTTTGAAGTAGCTTTAATTGGAAAAATGATTGAGGCACGAGAAAAAAAGGGAATTTCTCAGCGGAAACTTGCAGAACTTAGTGGAGTCAAACAACCAGCCATTGCTAGATTGGAAAGTATGAAAGCAACTCCTCAAATTGATACAATTCTAAAACTTCTTGTACCGTTAGGATATACATTAAAAATTGTGCCATTACAAGAAGAGAGGAATATATCAAAGTTATAAATATATAATATAAAGGTGAAACTATGTTAGAAATCTTAGAATACAAAGGTTATATTGGTAGCGTTGAATTTTCGGAAGAAGATTCTTTGTATTTCGGTAATGTAAAAGGAATCAATTCTTTAATTTCCTATGAAGGGAAAGATATAGACGAACTCACTCAAGATTTTCATGGCGCAATAGACGATTATTTAACTATGTGTATGGAAGAAGGGATAGATCCGGAAAAAGCTCATAAAGGTCATTCAATGTAAGAATCTCCCATTATTTAATACAATAGTAAATGCTTTAGGTTACGAATTACGGATTGTGAAAAAGGAAGCATAACATAAAAAAATATTGAAATTCACAAGATAGCACTCACTGTTACAGTGGGTGTTATTTTTATGCTTAAAATTATGCTCAAGAAAGGAAAAGAGGGAATATATCATGGAAAGTATTATTTTAGCTGCATGTGTATTTGTAGGTGGATATGCCTGTAGAATGGCTCATGAATTAATGAGATAATGAAAGGAAGGTTGTTATAATGAGTAATTACTACGATTATCAAAGTATAAAAGCGAAAATTGCAGAACGTCTTATGACTATGGACGGATGGGAAGTACATGGATATAAACCAGATGAATCGGACGCAATGACAGACTATTGGAGTCCTGCATCTTGGGGTGGGGTAGCAGAAAAGAACGGCTATATCTTATGTGTTGATGTTTACGGCGCAGCAAAGGAAACCATCCTTTATGATTATTCAGCAAATGCAAGCGTTGATTATGATAAAATCCGGAAGCTGGAAGCAATGACACAGGCCAATGGAGCCAGTGTTCAGGAAGAAGAATCAGCAAAGAAATCAATCGAAAAGATTCTTGCTAAAGCTAGAGAAAATGAAAACACTGAGAAAAAGGAAATTGGACGTATACCGGCACATATGGAAAATCCCGGCCGTTGTAATTGGCACATCGAAAAAGATGGAGTTTATATTGCAAAGGGAACTGGAATCCTTCAGATGGAAGCTCCATCCAGATATCACAGAAGTGATATAGAAGAAATGAACGCATATACTAAGAATTCAGTACAATGTAAATTGGATTGGATGGAAGATAATAGAGATAGATATAAACCTGATCGGCTTGAAGATGCATGGGAATACCATAGAGAAAGCATGGAAAAGAGAATCAAAGCTGTAAAGAAATTTGAGGACTTCATCCGGAAGGTAGATTCTACATGTGGGGGTATTCTTGGAAACGGAACCATAGAACGTTACGAAAAGAAAATTGTAACGGAATATAAGAAAGAAATCAAGGTTGTAGAAAGCGAAACTGGAAATATTGAGCCAGGTCAGTGCTTTATCCTTAAAACATCATTTAATTATGGTTGCTGTAAGGGATATGTGTATAGAGTTAAATATGTTACAAATGAGTTCGTTAGTGCCGTAAAGCTAAATAGAAAGCTCACAAAGGAATGTAACGGAACTGCAAACACATCAAATTCTTTTAATGTTCAAATTAGTAGATTGAAGCATTTTATTGAAAAAGGTGCTATTGCATATTGTGATCTTAAAACTGTCAAAACTCCTTATGAGGTTGAAAAGATCGTTAAGGTAGTAGAGAAACCTGAAAAGGAAACTGCTCCAAATACCACAAAGGAATCTGTAGATAATTTCACAGTAACAGAAAGCCAGCACACCAAAACGGGAGAAAAGATCTTTCTTGTAAAGTGCAATGAAGAACTGAGCAAAGAGAAATTCGTTTCGCTTACTAAATCAATTAAAGAACTTGGTGGTTATTATTCCAGGTTTGTTCATGCTTTTGTGTTTAAGGAAAATCCTACGCAGTTAATAGAGAATATTGTTATAGAATAATGGAGGAAATATTATGAAGATAAATATAAAGCATGTAACCATATTGATATGTTTGATTGTGGCTGCATTTATCATAGGGAGATCGTTCCCGGATAAAAATACATACTTAAATATGACATCTGTATGCGATTTTAAAGTAACAGAAACGGGCTTGATGTTGTACACAGAAGATGGTGATGGATACTATTGGGAAAGATGATTGGACTGTCGTAGAAATACGATGGTCTTTTTTATTACAAAAAATAAGGAAAGGAAATCGTTATGAATGGTGTAGACAAAATAACATTGCGAGAAGCAACAAAAGAAAACTATTATGCATTATTACTTGCCGTTTTCTTAGGTATGGAATCAGCTACAAAAGCCCTTGTGCTCATGGGGCTTGTGGCAAGCGAAACCAAATTTTAATTAAACAAACCAAGTTCAATAAAATCAAATAAAAATAATCATAAAGGAGAAATGAGTTATGTGTAGAAATTTTGAAGTAATCAGTGGAAAGAAGAGCAGAAAGAGCGTTGATAAACTGGAAGGTCTTACAAAGATGTATAGAGATGCAGGTATGAATGTAGCTATTGTAAAGATTCCTGTTGATATGCTGGAGATTGATACAAGATATCAGACAGACGTTAGAACGAACAGAAGTTTACGGTATTTAGTATCTCACTGGGATGAAAATAAATTGCTTCCTTTAGTTGGTGTGCCACATTGGGAAGAGGGAGCTGTATATCTTGTGGATGGATACGGTAGATGGATTGCTTCCCAGATGGTTGACAAAGAGAAATACAAAGATTTGGCTGTGCTTTTAATTTTGAATGTGCCAGAGGATAAAGAAGCAAGACTTAGGTTTGAAGCAGAACTTTATGCTTTCCAGAATAAAGACATTGCAAGAATGACGGGTATTCAGAAACATGGAGCAATGCTTTGTATTCATGATCCCGCCGCTGAAATTTTAGAGAAACTTAAAGCAAAATATGGATTTGAATATAAGTCTACACCTGGACAGAGAGACGCTGCTATTCTTGGCTCTTATGATTCAACTCTGGAATTATGTAAAATTGATAATGGAAAGTGTGCGGAATTTATATTTGATATCTGTACAAAGTCCGGGTTTGATAGAAAGACAAATGGTTATTCAAGAAGAATAATGAGAGCGTTAAGAGATGTATATAAACTTTATGCGAATGACAGAGATAAAACTAAAAAATTATTATCAAGATATTTAAGGAAAATAGATCCTATTCATTTAAAGGCAGAGGCCGTTTCTAAATATTGTATGTTAGATACTGATGCAGCCGTTTCTTTATACATAGAAGATCTTGTAGTTGATAATCTTGGATTACAGCAGTCCAGGACTGTATCTGGTGATAAGGTTGTTTCGATTGACGCTAAGAAAACAGCCTAAGTCAACATAAAGTAGAGAATACATAAATGGTTAGACAATACGGATAATCTGAAATAAGTAAGATTGTCCGTATTGATGTGATTATTTATGAACCATTTATATAAGGAAAGGAGAGAGTATGTCAAGAAGATTGACAAAGGAGTTAAGGGAATTTGAAAAGATTCTTAATAAAAATGACTACGAATATGTGAGAGCAAAGGGAAGTCATTACATTTACACTAATCGACTTACTCATAAGACTATACCTGTAAATATATTTCTGAACAGGATGGTTAGAGAACGATTGATTAGAGAATATGACCTAAAAGAAGAATAAGGAGGAAAAAAGATGGAAAATAAAGTGTTATTACGGATTAATGAATATGCATTGATCGAAACAGAAAATAATTATATTGTTGCTTCTGGATATGATGATAATGCAAAGTGGGGAGAACAGTGGGAACACGGAACATACTTTATGAAGCATGAAGGGTTTCTACAAGCTTTATCTCTACTTAATGCTATTGAATGTTTTTACAAAAAAGTTAAACCTGATTTTATAACAAGAGACAGGTTAATCGAACTTGCTACAAGATTTAAGGATGTAGTAAACGAGGATGAAGATATGGAATATGTTCTTCAGGAAATGGAAGATTACGAATTGGAATTTTTCGGCTTAGATGATTTGGAAGAAGATTGATAAGGATTGAACCAAGAAATAGAGAATTGATTGTTGTGAAACTTTAAATATAAGGAGATTAAAATTATGAAGACGTACAAAGGATTTAATAAGAACATGACATGTAGAGGATTTCAGTATGAGGAAGGAAAGGAATATAAAACAGAAAAGGCCGTTGCGTGTGAAACAGGGTTTCATGCATGTGAATATCCACTTGATTGTTTTAATTATTATAGTCCAAATGACAGTGTATTTCATGAAGTAGAACAGGATGGAGATATTAGTAAACATAACGATGATACAAAAGTAGCATCCACAAAAATTAAAATAGGGGCAGAAATTAATATTGCTGGATTAGTAAAAGCAGCAATCGAATACACATTAAAGCGAGTAAATCCAGAAGCTAAATCTAATGAAGATTATGGAGCTTCATCTGCTACAGGATATAAGGGAGCTTCA
>UMED01015954.1_pt1 | contig 72897 bp, 59 predicted proteins | sample 1964661 | NCBI WGS metagenome assembly UMED01 (sample SAMEA4836011, study PRJEB28245) | human gut metagenome | biome: gut microbiome; material: fecal sample | place: Denmark | collected 2008
AAAGTCACATTCCTGCTCATTGCTGTTATTAAACTCCTGTATGTCCTCATCTTCCTCTGCCCCGCTTCTGTCTCCCGGAGTATAATCATTACAAGGCTCTTGCTCAAAGGTCAGCTCCTGTCCGTCACTGTACATGAGAATTGTCCCCTGCAAATCTGTACGAAATACAGGCACATCGTACTTCTTTAAAAGCTCCATGGTATCTGCTCTGGGATGTCCGTATTTATTGTCTTTTCCACAACTGATTACACTGTAAGAGGGAGAAACTTTCTTAAAAAATTCTTCACTTACATGTGAGCCATGATGGTTCATCAGCATCACATCTGCCTGAATATCCACACCGGAGTCTAAAATTTCTTTTTCACTTTCCAGCCCGATATCTCCGCCGATAAAAAATTTCTGTTCTCCGTTTTCTAAAATAATGCCTACGGAGTCTTGGTTTTCATCCTCATGACCATAAGACACCGGGGAAATAATTCGAAATTTCGCACTTCCCAAGGAAAACTCCTGTCCTTGCTTGGGATGAACTGCCTGATATCCTTTTTCCTCTGCGATTTTCTTATAAGACTGAAAAATATTAGAGTCAGCCTCATAATCAGGAGTAATCAATGTACCTACGGGGAATTTATGTAAAGCACCCACAGCTCCTGACAGATGGTCCTCGTCAAAGTGGGAAATCAGCACATAATCCAGCTTTTCAATCTTTTGCTTTTCCAGATAGCTTACTACAAAGGAAGAGCTCTTTCTTGCGCCTCCGTCTATCAGCATGGTTTGTCCTTCTGATTGAAGCAATATGGCGTTCCCCTGCCCCACATCCAGATAATGAACCGTAAGTCCGCCTGCTGTCTGTGCCTTTTGTGCAATATCAGAATTTACGCTGCCCTGCATCTTCTCTTTCCCGCAGCCCCAAAGAGGCACAACAAAAAGAAGCATTGCAAGTATAAGTCCTAATAGTCGTCTCATTTTTGTCTTCATTTCTTTTGTCTCCTTTTCCTGCCGCAGCACGCTCCTTACGGAGCATTTATTATGTAATAAAACCGCAGACACACATTTTAACTTTTGTGTTCATCTGCGGTTTCTGTCCACTATTCCTGTGCAGCCTGTGTATCAGCTTCCGGTTCCTGCTCTGTTACCGTAGCAGTTTCTACAATCACATCGCATGCCTTGTTCCAAAGTACACTGTCTTTTAATACATTTAAATCGCCATAATACATTTTCATGGTTTCTACATCAGGAAATCCGTTTAATTCTGCGAATTTTGCCTCTTCTGCTGTATAGTCTTCTTCGCTCATTTCAATTCCTTCTGCATTGAAAATAGCCTGTACGATTAAATTCTGCTGTAAATAAGTCTGTGCGGACTCTGTCAGTACCTGCTCTACTTCTTCCTCAGAAATTCCCTGCTGTTTTACATAGTCGTCTAAAGTCATCTGGAACTGCGCCTGATACATCTGGTCAAGTCTTTCCCTTACGTCCTTTTTGCCCTGTTCTAAAAGAGCTTCCGGATATTCCTTAAACTCTGTTGCCTCTACGACCATAGAGAACAAATCAGATTTCACCTGACCTTCATATTCTAAATCAATGCTTTTCTGCATTGCCTCTTTTTCTGCCGCTCTGAATTCTTCCACAGTTTTATAATCTGTATTTGCAGCCGCCCATTCGTCAGTAAGCTCCGGCACCTGAGAAATACTGTTAATTTTTATCTTGAACTGCGCTGCTTTTCCCTGCATTTCCTCTACGCTGTAATCTGTTGGAAAAGTCAGGTCCAGAGTTACCTCTTCCCCCTTTTTGTGTCCAATCAGACCATCTTCAAAACCTTCAATCATAGAGCCAGAGCCGATGCGCAAATCCTCACCCTGTGCAGAACCGCCGTCAAATTCCTCACCGTCCATATAACCTGTGAAATCAATATTTACAGTGTCATCCTGCTGAACAGCTCTGTCCTCTGTTACTTCCACCTGATCATAACCTGTCATAAGTGTATAATGAATACTGTTTTCCACTTCTTCGTCTGTCACAGCAGCTTTCGGTGCTTCTGTCACCTGAAGGTTTTTATATTCTCCTAAAGTAATATAATTTTCTATATTATCAACATCAACTGCTACTACTTTTCCATCTTTATTTGTCAGTTTAAAATCTTCTTGTGAAGACTGTTCTGTTTTTGTCCCTTCTTTATCTTCTGTTTTATCTTTCTTTTCACCACATCCCATTGCTGTACCGAGAATTCCCAATGTCAGCAGAAGGATTACCATTTTTTTCTTCATGCTTTTATTTCCTCTCCATTTAAAATTAGTATACAAAAGCAGTTATACCATATTACCACCGAAAAAGAAAGGGTTTCAGGGGATTTTTAGTTGCCTTTTCCATGAAAGGGTGCTAGAATATTCTAAGTATGAATTACTGAAATAATAGGAGGATTAACAGAAATGCTTACGAAAATACTTCTGGTTGTTTTGGTTCTTTTAATCATTGGTATTATTGTTCTCTTTTTCCTTGGAAAAAAGGCTCAGAAAAAACAAGAAGAACAACAGGTACAGCTGGATGCCATGAAACAGACAATGTCAATGCTTATCATTGATAAAAAACGTCTGCCTATTAAGCAATCCGGTCTGCCTCAGATGGTTATCGACCAGACTCCAAAGCTTATGCGTCGTTCTAAGCTGCCTATCGTAAAAGCCAAAATCGGTCCAAAGATTATGACTTTAGTAGCTGACGAAGCAATATTTGACTTAATTCCTGTAAAGAAAGAAATCAAAGCCGATGTAAGCGGTATTTACATTGTAGGAGTAAGAGGACTTCGTGGTTCCCTAACACCTCCGGCTAAGAAAAAGGGCTGGTTCAAACGCATGAAAGAAAAAGCTGCGTCTGCCCAGAAATAAACAGGATTATTACTTCAAGTAAGTATACACAAAAAAGTATTGGAGTATTAAGTATCATCCAGAAATATTCTGGAAATCACTTAATACTCCAACTCTTTTTTATCACTTCTTAAAGTAATAATCCCTTTTTATATGTTTAAGGAAAATTCACCGCTGTTCTTTTCTTTGACACTCACCGCAATCTGACAGTCTGCCGCATGCTCTCCGTTAATTTCCAGCGCATAGTCAATACAAAGCTCCAGACTTTTCTCCTGTTCTTTTATATCAATATTAGTCGCTGCAATTCCCATTTGAAGATTTCCGAAGGGAGTGGCGTAATAACTGATATTTTTCTTTTGCTCCTCGAAAATCATCTGCATATTGGTAAGTCCTTTTTTCTTTACTTCCACGCTGTTTTCTGAGATTTTAATGCTGTTTCTGTTCTGCTCTGTAAATCCTTCAATGGTTTCATTATAAAAAATATAATGGTGACCGTTTTTATAATAGTATTCGCCTCTTGCCACCATTTCTACTTCTTCCGGCGGGCTGCCGTCTTCCATGCTTTGAAGTCCTTTTACTGTAACTAAAACGTCCTTTGTCATTTTTAAAACTCCTCAATATTAATCTGCTCTGTTCGCTTCACATTATAGGGAAGAATTGAATTTGCAAACTCCTGAAAACATTCCTCCTCATCACTGACGAAAAAGCGGTAGGGAAATTCTTCATCTGTATGTATCTCGTTTTCCATGCCCTGCTCTTTTAAAAGCCGCTGTAATTCCTTTGCCGTTTCATAAGCGGGATTTACCAGAGTCACCTCATCCCCTACCAAGGTCTTTAAGGTAGAGCGAAGAAGGGGGTAATGAGTGCAGCCCAAAATAAGGGTATCAATGTCTTTTTCCAGTAATGGCGCAAGATACCGCTTAGCAACTTCAATCGTCACCGGATCTTTCAGCCAGCCTTCCTCTACCAGAGGTACAAATAGCGGACAGGGCTGCCCGATTACTTCAATTTCCGGATTTTCTGCCTGAATGGTCCTGCGGTACAAGTCCGATTTTACCGTAGCTCTTGTTCCGATAAGCCCAATCTTTTTATTTCGAGTGGTCTGGGCTGCTACCTTTGCTCCCGGCTTTACCACACCGATAATGGGAATGTCAATTTCTTCACGGATTGTTTCAAGAGCCAGCGCACTTGCCGTATTGCAGGCTACTACAATGGCTTTTACCTCCTGTGTCTGTAAAAAGCGGACAATCTGTCTGGAATATCGCAAAATGGTTTCTTTTGATTTACTTCCGTAAGGAACTCTTGCCGTGTCACCGAAATACACGATTTTCTCATGAGGCAGATTTCGCATAATCTCTCTCGCAACTGTCAGACCTCCGACTCCGGAGTCAAAAACGCCAATGGGCGCTGTTTTTTTATATTTCATACAATAACCTCATAACTGTCATTTTATCGTCTGTTCTTCATTTTACCCTTAACAAAGGGATATTGCAAGGTTAAAACCAACGAAATCCAATCTTCACTTTTGGCTTTTCCTGTGGATTTTTTAAAATCTCGTCAAATTCCTCCTCTGTAAGTACGGACTTTAAATCTTCTTTCTTCTCCTCTGTCACAATGCCGTAGGTATCATCAATAAAACATAAGCTGGGATACAGCACGCACCACCAGTTATGCCCCTGCGCCTCCCCGATACGTACGTTTAATGCTTCGTATTCACCTGCGGGAAAGGTACAATCTCCGTAAGTTTTGTCAGGAAAATAGGTGTTCTCCACTGCTGCCTGAACCTCATAAGTAAAGCCCGCTTCCTTCACGATTTTCTCTGCTTCTTCCTCTATTTCCTGCAAATGGGTAAGCACCAGCTCCTTTGTTTCTTCTAAGTCGGCATCCTGCTTTAATTTTTGCTGCAAATACTCCACAATTCTGTCTTTCACCTGTAATTTCAGCTTCTGGTCTGCCTCTTTATCACTATTTGCGATAACGTGGAGGCGGAACACCTCACTTGCAATCCCCTGTTGGATTTCCCTGTCAAGGCGTGCCTGTATTTCTCTGTTTTCCCGCTTTAAACGAACCGTATTTATTCCTGTTAAAAATAAGGTCAATGCCAGCCCCAGAACTGCTGCTGCCAACCAGATTTTTCTGTCTTTCTGTTTTTCACTCAACTTTTATGTACCTCCTGATTTTGTTATCAGGAGTATTGACGGATTTGCGGTCTTTTATTCACCAATTCTGCCTCTAAAAGCTGTGGCAGCTGTTCCTTTCTGTGCCACCTATTGTATAAATCCTGAAGGGTTACTGCGTTTTTGGGCTTGCCTTCCAGATTATTTTCTAAAATTCCTGTAAGATAATCTCCCACAGACTCCCCTCCCTGTGTGTCAAAGCTCATAAGAGCCTTCACATCTTCACAGGAAAACACATAAATATTTCCCGCCACGGAAGGCTTTTCCTCTAAATAATTTAAAAATTCAAACAAGGCATCCTCGTTTTCCAGCAAATCCTTGCCTAAAAGAATGATTTTCATGTGTCCCATATCCAGATAATTTTTTTGATTTCTGTTAAACGCCTCTTCCGCTTCCTTGGGAATAGCTCCCTGATAAGAAATTGCCTGAGGCTGCTCCTCCTGATTTTTCCCTTGTCCTGTAATTTCTCCCAAGCCCGGAATACCATAAATCAGTTCAAAGCTTCCATCTTTATAATCTGCGCTCATGGACAACGGAAAGGCTCTGTTTTCCAGAGACACCCCACAGCCTGACAGGGGAAGCATACACAGTAAAATTGCCGCTCCTTTTACAAAAACAGATTTCTTTTTCCCTGCAAAGCCTGCATAGATAAGAAGGAGCAGGAACAATGGTCCGTAAAACCACCCTGTAATTTCCCAAAAAAGCTCCGGTGATACCTGTGCTTTCTCACATATTAAGGCTGCTGCCACCACTCCCGTTGCCAGAAAAGGCGCTCCTTTTTCCATATCTGTCCGTACCAAAAGCTCATGATTATAGAAAAACACACCTCCCAGCGCAAACAACATGCTGAACATTACCGCAGCCACCCAGAAAATATCCACACGCTCCAGAAAATCTCCCGGAATTCGGATGCCTGCCATAAATTCAACCATGGGATACCGACTGTGCTCATATCCTCCAATTCCAAAGCTTCCCTGAAGCAATAAAAGACACAACATCAAAATTCCTGTCACAAGAAATAATGCCCCCCTCATGACCTTTCCCGTTTCTCCCGGTTTTTTCACATTTCCCAGCGCCACAGGCAAAAATGTAAAAGGCAAGAACGCACAAAAAACCTGATAGCTGCCTTTTAACCACCCCTGCAAGGTTAAATCCCCCAGCTCACCCAAATAATAGCTTTTCATCCGTAAAATTCCAAGGCACAACATTCCTGCCAGAATAAAGAGGAAAACAGGAAAACATACCTCTGCCATTCTTCCCCGCCTTTCCAGTCCCTGATGGCTGCCCAGATACGTAACTATGCCTGCCAGAACAATTACAATCCAGTACACACTGCCCTCTATCAGAAAGCGGTCTGTAATTCTGGCTGTCATCAAAAGAAGATACACTCCCATCAACCACAGCCATGACATATACAAAAAAACAAAAACGCTGCCTAATATTTTCCCCATATATCTTCTGGGATTTTGCATAACTGTTTTTATTCGGATAAAATAAATACAGAAAAGGAGATAAACTGCCATTGCAGTAAGTAAACACAATATTCCCTGCCTTCCTGAAACCTCCGGAAACACAGGAATTGCCAATGTGTAAATCCCGATAAGTCCCAGAACAATTTGCCGAAACAGCTGTCTGTGAGAAATTCTGGCATTGTCTGCAAACATATCATGCCCCTCCTTTCTTCTTTGTTCGGAGTTTTACCTGTTCCTCGCGCCTTGCATACAGAGGTCTTTTAGTAAGAAAGCGAAAAGGAGCACGAACCGTTCCGTCCTGCTCTCCTCTGTATCCCGCCTGATTTTGGGCTGCAAAAGGAGTAAGATAGGGAATTCCAAAGCTTTTTAATCCTGCCAGATGGCTGATAACCAGATAAAGTCCTAACAAAATACCAAAGACTCCCAGCGTCCCTCCCAGAAAAATAAAGCCAAATTTTAACATTCGAAATGGCGCTGAAAATTCCTGATTTGGAATTGCCAGTGAGCAAAGCGCTGTCACAGCCACTACCACCACCACAATGGGGCTTACCAGATTGGCTTCCACCGCTGCCTGCCCGACAATCAGGCCTCCTACAATACCAATGGTTCCTCCCAGAGGTCCGGGCATACGCACCCCTGCTTCCCGAATGGTTTCAAAGGCAATTTCCATAAATAATACCTCCAAAAGAGCCGGAAAGGGAACACCCTGCCTTGCCTCGGAAAAGGATAAAATAAGATTAGTAGGCAAGACCTGCGTGTGAAAATTTGTAACAGCAAGATAAGTTCCGGAAAACAGCAAGGTTAAAAACAAGGCAAAATAGCGAATAAGCCGCTGAAAGCTTACAATTTCAAAATGATTATAATTGTCCTCACTCACCTGCAAGAAATCGTTTAAAACTGCCGGAAGCAAAATTCCTGTTGGAGAATGGTCACAGAGCAATAAAATTCTGCCGTTTAAAATTTCCACTGCACATTTATCCGGCCGCTCCGAAGTCTGAAACTGAGGAAAAGGAGATAGCCAATGCTTCTCCGTAAGCTGTTCAATCGCTCCGGTATCCAAAATTCCGTCAATCACAAAAGAGTCCAAGCGGTTTTCAAGCTCTGATAAAAGCTCCGGCCGCACTAAATCTTCCATATATAAAAGCTGTACCAGAGTCTGGCTTCTCTCTCCCAATGTTTTCTGTTTTACCTTTAATCTTGTGTCCCGAATTCTCTTTCGAACCAGTGCGGCATTAGTTTTTACTGCATCAGTGAAGCCCTCCTTTGAGCCTCGAAGCACCTTTTCTCTGCTGGACTCTGAAACACTGAGATTAGGATATCCCTTACTGCCGATTTTGATTGCCTTATTGTACCCATCTATAAAAAAGATTGCATTTCCTGCCAGCATGGCTGCAAAGGCTTTATCCATGTCTTCCAAAGGCTGCACATCAGAAATCCCCATTCCGTTGTCCTTGATAAATTCAATCAGCTCGTCTCCCGGCATCTCCCATATATGATTTACCAGCTTGCCGATTACAGAGTCCTCCAGCACCATGTTGCTTACGGCAACTTCAATGTAGACCACCATGCAGCGTATTTTTTTGCCCTCCCCTAAAAGCATGGGGCGAATGATACAGTCGTCACAGTTTTGCAGGCGTTTTCTCACGTATGCTTCGTTTTCATCAATATGTGTTGAGATTATGTTATTCATGATTTTCTCCTCAAAATGTTTTAAAGCTGAATGAACAGTGTCAAACACAGCTCCAGACATTCCAATGGCAAATGATTAGGAACATTTTCGCAGTTTTTTGAGCATAGTGATGTTTTGGAAGCCGTGTTTGAGTGCTTTGCACGAGTTTGGCGGACAAAACATCCGTAGACAGCGCAAAAAACAAGAAAATGAACGTATTTGCCATGGAATGGCTAAGTCTATATCTTCAAACATTATCATTGATTTGTATGAAAAAAGGAGTTGTCACATAAATTTCATGCAACATCTCCTTTTATTATCTCACCCATATTCTCTTTTATTCTTGATTTAAACTACGAATAATTGCTTTTTGCTGATTATCAATATGAAGTTGTACATAGCTTAAAGCCTTTTTTTCATCTCTTACTCTCAGAGCCTCACAAATAGATTTATGTTCTTCTGCCAATGTGCGGCGCACAGCAATGTCTTTTAAATATTCCATACGATAACGATACATCTGCTCTCTTAAATTATTCAAAAGCTGTACCAGACGTTTGTTGTTGGTTGCCTGATAAATGGTATCATGAAATTCCACATCTACCTCTGCCAGTTCTGTAAGGTTGTCGGACTCAATGAGTGTCTGAAAATGTGCTTCAATTTTTTCCAGATGTTCCATTTCTTCCTTTGTAATTCTCTCGCAGGCAAGGGAAATGGCTAAAACTTCCATTCCTTTTCTTACTTCCAGCACATCATTTAAGTCTCTCTCTGTAATGGAAGCAACTTTTGCACCCTTTCTGGGAGCCATCACAACAAGTCCTTCCAGCTCCAGCTTACGGATTGCCTCTCTAATAGGTGTACGGCTTACCCCCAGCTTGTCTGCCAGAGCAATTTCCATCAGACGCTCTCCCGGTTTTAATTCCCCTTTCAAAATCGCTCTTCTGAGTGTATTAAAAACCACATCCCTCAAAGGAAGATAGTCATCCATATTCATTTCCAAATCCATTCCTGCTATTTTCTCCTTCCGCCATTGTTAAATACTGTTGTCAAAAAAACGGTTCTTGCCAAACGGCTTGCCCGCAAAGCTTCACAGGCATTTTCTGCTGTTGCTTTATCGTCAAACAATCCAAATACCGTAGGGCCACTGCCACTCATCATGGCATTTAATGCCCCATGTTCTTTCATGTGATCTTTGATTTCCTGAATAACAGGATAATGAGGAATTGTAACCGTTTCTAATACATTTCCCATGCAGTCTGCAATCTTATTCAAATTATGCCACTGAATTGCATCCAGCATTTTATCAATTTCAGGATGATACTCTAATTCATTGGCATGAAGATTTTCATAGACAAACTTTGTAGACACGCTGATTGCCGGCTTTCCGATAAGCACATAACAATCCGGACACGCAGGAAGGGCACGGAGCTTGTCTCCAATTCCCTCTGCCAACGCAGTTCCTCTTAAAAGACAATATGGCACGTCTGCACCGATTTTCACGCCTCTTTCCATCAGCTCTTTTACAGAAAGTCCCAATCCAAACAAACGATTTACTCCAATCATGGTTGCTGCCGCATCAGAGCTTCCGCCTGCCATACCTGCCGCCACAGGAATAAATTTCTGCAAATCTACGGTAATTCCCTGCTCTACTTGAAATTCATCCATCAAAAGTTTCGCCGCTTTATATACCAGATTGCTTTCATTTACCGGTATGAAAGGCAGATTGGTAGTAATTTTAATTCCCGGTGTTTTACTGATTTCTATATCTAATTGGTCGTACATATTAATTGTCTGCATAATCATGCGCAATTCATGATATCCGTCTTCTCTTTTACGCAGAACATCTAAACCAAGATTGATTTTTGCCAACGCTCTTAATCTCATGGCTTCTCCTCCGACTTTTGTATATTGTATTCCTTTTAGTACATTCTATTCTATATGAAAACATATTTTTTTTCAACTGGCAAGATAGCCAAACAATTTCCTCCTATTTTTAAAGGAGCCGTTTACACGAAACCGCTCCTCTTACTGAAAATATTTTATTTTTCTACTTTTTTCATAAGCACTAAGGTGTCATACGGTTTGATTGTTTCATTTTCCATTTCATTCAATTCTAAAATTGTATCAATGGTCGTATAAAACCGCTTTGCAATATCCCAAAGGGTATCCTGCGGCTGCACCTGATATCCTACAATTCCCGGCATATTACGCAGTTTTTCCCTGTCCAGCTCTCTTTCTTCAATATTTTGGATAATTCCTGTTTCTCTCTGCTTCATTACCAGCGCATTTAAGTTAATCACGATTTTTGCCTCGATTTCATCGCTGTCAATCATGGTCGTGGACAATTGCTCTAAGTCCGCTCGCATATAATAAACACAATTTTCTGTAATCTGCTCTGCCTCGATTATATGCCGGAAGGGTATCATGGTTTCCATGGAATAAAACGGCATATCATCATCCCCGATAATATATAAAATCCGAATTTGGACAACGCCCTCCACCTCAATTCCGTTTTCTACAATTCTGCTGCTGTCTACTTTTACATTTCCGTCGCTGTGACAAATCTGCAAAATTTTTCCGTGACTGTTTTCTATTTTAATCCTGTCATTCACCTTGCACTTTGAAAAATTTTTCACCAGCAGACTTTCCAATACCTGATTTTCCCTGACTGCCTCACACTCTTTTAACGGCGTGTATACATCCATGAGAAGAGATAATTCCTCTTCCTCATAAATTTTCAGTTCCAGCTCCAAAACAACGTCCACGCCAATGACACGCTCTTCTCCGTCTTCATCCTGTTTCACCTTTAAATCACCTTGGGGCATGGAAATTTCCACATTGGGTATCATTTCCTGTGTGCAGCCCACACACTCCAGCTCCTGATAAAAGGGAACAGAATGCTCCAGCCATTGCAGGGAATTATTATCATCATTTCCGCTGTAAAGAGCAAAGACAAACAGCTCTCCCTTTACTGCAATTTTATCGTTTTCCGCACGAATATCCAACCCTCTTACCTCTACGGTATTCCAAAGCAGTTCATAAATATCCGGTTTGTTAGAGCTTAGAGAAATATCCTCTTTTACACGCATGGTGTCTTTTTTATGTATCACAGTACCGAGAATAGAAATATCCTCTTTTTTCTGGGAAATTTCATCATCTTCCACGGCAACGGGCAGCTCCAACTCTTTACTTTCCTCCACGTAAGCTGTAAAAGTCACTAATGCCTTTATATTCAATTTTCTGGAATTTATAAGCTGAACGCTCAAATCCTCGATATCCCATTTTAACTGTACTTTATCTCCGCTTTCCAGCCCCTCTAAGTTTAGAGTCTCTCCAATACGCAAGGTTCCCATAAGGCTTTGAAGGCGTCTTTCTTCATTGTCGCTGACGTATAAAAGACTCACTACCAGCGCCCCTGTAATATATGCACGCCCCTCGCTTATCTGAATATCCTCTAACTGGATATCGCCCTTTTTCTGTATCATGCGCCCGATATCCGGCTTTACATCAGGAACGTTTAAATCCTCATCAAAAGTAATCTGATTAACTGCCTCGCACTTTTTTTGAAGCATATACATATTTTTTGTTACCAGTTCCACACCACTACCCCTTTTCTATTCAAAAATAACCGGCTCTTCCCGATATTTCATCTTAATCACCAGACAGGGATAAGATGCTTCCTCCTTCAGTTCTTCGCCATCCTGCGGACCAAGCAACGTCGTCTGTAAATGAATTGCATTATCCCACAGGGATAAATCTTCAATTTGTATGCTGTACCCTCCTGTTTTCTGTTCTCCATATCCTTTCATGAGGTAAAGATATCCTGCATCTTGATAAGTCATCTGAAATTCCTTTGCCTTATTCTCACCTATCAATTCTTTTACTTTTTCAGGATAATCTTCCTCTTTCATAACGGTATACTCCGGTTTTACACCGTCCATTGCCCTTACTTTTTCAATGCTGCAGCCACATAAAAAGCAGGATATCACTGTCAAAAGCAGGATTATGGCTGTTCCTTTTTTCACATCTTACGCCACCTTCACTTTGCCAGTCTTATCCTAAATGTATGCGGATTTTTTCTGAAATATGCGTACTAATCCTTGCATATTAGAGATGATTTCATTATACTTTATTAGATAGGTTGGGCCTGCACAATTAATTATTCAAAAGAAAGAAAGGTTATTTATTATGTTTCGATTTCTTATTGTATGTATCTGCGTTATCGGATACTTAATTCTGTCTATTCCTATTCTTATTGTGGAATGGATTGTAGGGAAGTTCAACAAACGAGCAAAGGATATCAGCTCCCTGCGTATTATTCAAACAGTTTTCAAATTTGTTCTGAAGGTTACCGGTGCAAAAATCACTATTATCGGCCATGAAAATGTTCCTACCAATCAGGCTGTACTGTATATCGGAAACCACAGAAGTTTTTTTGATATTCTGCTGACTTACACTTTATGCCCTGATTTAACCGGCTATATTGCCAAAAAAGAAATGGAGCCAATCCCTCTGCTTTCTACATGGATGCGTTATCTTCATTGCCTGTTCTTAGACAGACAGGATATTAAAGCCGGAATGAAAACTATTTTAACTGCCATTGATAAAGTGAAAAGCGGAATTTCTATTTGTATTTTCCCTGAAGGTACAAGAAATAAGGGAGAAAACGAACTGGAAATGCTTCCTTTCCACGAAGGCAGCTTTAAAATCGCCACAAAGGCAGGATGCCCGATTATTCCCATTGCAATCAGCAACTCTGCTGAAATTTTTGAAGCACATTTTCCAAAAATCAAGCCTTGCAAGGTAGTAGTTGAATATGGCGCTCCCATTTATCCTGACCAATTAGAAAAGGAAGATAAAAAGCATCTAGGGGCGTATACACAGAAAGTTATTTTAGAAATGTTAGAAAAAAATCACGATTTAGTTTAAAAAACTCTACTAAAAAAGGTATACATTGAACGCTTAATTTGCATCAAATGTATACCTTTTTCAGTATCGACTTACTTTACCAGCACTCCGTGTTCTCTATTCCCACATCTTTCGCTTTAAAAACAGGATTTTTTCCTTCTTTTTTCTGTTTTTCGTAATCTTTTAATACTTTCATCGCCGTATTTCCAAGAACCAAAATGACCAGAATATTTACGGTTGCCATACATCCCATCGTAATGTCCGCAATATTCCACATCATGGAGAAGTCTGCCTGTGCTCCGAAAAATACTGCTAAAAGACAGGTAATACGGAAAATAAATAACAATTTTTTATTATTTTTAATAAACAGAATATTCGACTCTGCATAATAATAATTTCCAATCAAGCTGCTGAATGCAAAGGCAAAAATGGAAAGTGTGATAAAATGAATGCCCCAATTTCCTACGTTTGCGGAAATAGCCTTCTGCACAAAAGGTATACCGTCTAATACGCCGGACTCACCCTGCACACCGGAAAGTAACAGCATCATAGCTGTTGCAGAGCATATTAGCAGAGTATCAATAAACACAGATAAAACCTGTACCATTCCCTGTTTTGCCGGATGACTTACAGATGCGCTTGCAGAAGCATTGGGAGCGCTTCCCATACCTGCTTCATTGGAAAAAAGACCTCTTTTAATACCGATTACCACAGCGCTTCCTGCCATACCTCCTGCAAATGCCTTGAAATCAAATGCCTGAGAAAAAATCATAGAAAACACTTTCGGAAGCTCTGTAATATTGGTAATGACTGTATAAAGTCCGATTAGAAGATAAGCACCTGCCATAATCGGTACTAATACAGATGTGATAAAACCAATTCTGTGTACTCCGCCAAAAATAACAAAGGCTGTTCCTACTGCCAAAATCAATCCCACAAGCATAGGATAAACCGTATCGCTATAACCCGGAATATAATATTCCAAAGAAGATGACATATTGAAGGATTGAAGCCCGTTAAAACCATAAGCAAAGCAAATAATCAAAAGAACTGAAAATAAAATCCCCAGCCAGCGTTTGCCAAGCGCTTTCTCCATATAATAGGAAGGACCTCCTCGAAATTCCTCTTTGTCCTTCACTTTATAAACCTGTGCCAAGGTACTTTCAATAAAAGCGGATGCTCCGCCAATGACTGCCATAAGCCACATCCAGAAAACTGCTCCTGCTCCGCCTGCTGCAATCGCAGTGGCAATTCCTGCAATATTTCCTGTTCCGACTCTGGAAGCTGTGGAAATCATCAATGCCTGAAAAGAAGAAACCTGTTTTTTCCCGTTTTCTTCTCCTGCTTTTTCCTTTAATACATGAAACGACTCTTTTAATAATCTCAACTGTACGAAACGTGTTCTTATTGTAAAATATATTCCCGTTCCTACCAGCAGAAATAATAAAAGATACGTATACATCCAATCATTTACTGCACTTAAAATGTTGTTCAGCATGTGTCATTTCCTCCTTACGTTATAGTATTTTACATGATGCCTTAACCATGCACACTTTCGAAATTATAACAGAAAGTATACTGCTTCGCAAGGAATTACCACATAGATATAAAATACCGTATGTCTAACTTAATTTTTCCACAATCTCCCCAAATTCCATAAAATGAGATGCCTTTACCAGTACAGTATCACCTTTTTCAAGAATTTCCGGAAGCTCCTTCATCAAAGCTTCTTTATCTGCAAAATGTCTGACCTGAGTCTTAGAATTTACTTCCCCGGCCGCATCCGCCATATCTTTTGAAAGCTCTCCCACACATAAAAGAACATCAATCTCTTTTTCTGCCGCATGTTTTCCGACTTCTTTGTGCATCTTTCTTTCATCTGCACCCAGTTCTCCCATATCGCCCAGAATGGCAACCTTTCTGCCCAGCGCATCGGTAAGCACATCTAAGGATGCTTTCATGGATATTGGATTTGCATTATAGCAGTCGTCAATAACTGTATAATTCGGTGCTTCTATAATATGAAATCTGCCGCTTACAGACTGAAGGCTTTCAATTCCTTTACGAATTTCCTCTATGGTAAGACCATAGGTCAAACCAACTGCTGTTGCTGCAAGTGCATTATAAACAGAATGTTTTCCCGGAACAGGAATGAGTACAGAAAAACTTTCTTCTCCTGCATGAATACAGCAGGAAATCCCCTTTAACCCTTCCGGTTTAATCTTATCTGCCCAAATACCCTGATGATTTTCTACACCAAAAAATACCGGCTTTATTCCTTTTGTTTCCTGAACAGTCACCAGCTTATCATCATCACCATTTAAAATAATATGGTCATCTGACTGAAGATAATCGAAAATCTCTGTCTTTGCCTTTAATATTCCATCTCTGGATTTCAAAAATTCTAAATGACATAATCCAATATTAGTGATAACACAAGTATTCGGCCTGGCAATTTTTGCTAATCTGTGCATCTCGCCAAAATCACTAATTCCCATCTCTAACACTGCCATTTCATGTTCATCACGAAGACGGAAGATTGTCAGTGGAAGACCCAATTCATTATTGAAATTTCCCTGCGTTTTCAATGTATTGTATTTCTGTGCCAATACAGATGCAATGACCTCTTTTGTACTGGTTTTCCCAACACTTCCTGTAATTCCCACTACCGGTATCTGAAGTTGCTTTAAGTAAAATTCTGCAATATCCTTCACCGCTATAAGAGAAGACTTTACAAGAATATATGGAAAAGGCTTCTCTCCCAAATCTTTTTCCGATAAAGTAGCCAATACCGCTTTTTCCATTACCTGTTCAATAAAATCATGAGCGTCTACTCGCGCACCTTTAATAGGAACAAATAAGCCGCCTGCCTCTGCTTTTCGACTGTCTGTGAAAATACAGGTCACTTCCTTATCTTCCATTTCCTTGGGGCCTACATAAGTCCCGTTACAAGCCAATGCAAGATTTTTTAAGGTAAGATTTTTCATGGTGCCTTTCCTCCTATTGGTACTTTTTCAATGAAACTTCAATGAGTTTTTCGCAAAGCTGAGGGTAATCCATTCCGATTGCTTTTGCTTCCTGCGGAATTAAACTGGTTGGTGTCATACCCGGCAAAGTATTTGCTTCCAGACAATACATATTCCCCTCATCATCCATTAAAAAGTCCAAACGGGCATAAGCCTGAAGATTTAAAGCTTTATATCCCATTTCTGCATATTTCTGCATTTCTTTGGTCAGTGCAGAGGAAAGGTCTGCCGGACAGGTTTCCACACAGGAACCTGCCTGATATTTATTTTTATAATCATAAAATCCCTGTAAAGGCGCAATTTCAATAACAGGATATGCTTTCCCATCTACAACAGCAACGGAAAATTCTCTTCCTGTAATAAACTGCTCCACTACAACTTCATTTTCATAGGAAAATGCTTCTAATAATGCCGCCTGATATTCGGTCTGATTATTTGCAATACAGACACCCACACTGGAGCCTCCGCAGCAAGGCTTCACAATAACCGGAAATCCCATTCCGTAATCTGCGAGCTGACTGCTACATTTGCCTTTTTCCAGCGTAATTCCCTTTGGTGTAGGAACGCCTTTTGCTTCAAACACCATTTTTGTAATCCCTTTATCCATTGCCATTCCGCTGCTTAAAGGGCCTGAACCTGTATATTTAATTCCCATTAAGTCCAAAACAGACTGTACTTTTCCGTCTTCTCCGTTTGCTCCGTGAAGCGCCAGAAATACAATATCGGCTTCCTTGCAGATTTCCAGAACATTCGGTCCGAAAAATCCCTTGCGGGTTTTCATGGTCTCTTCTAATTTACTGCTCATTTCTCTCATGGCATCTGCTGCTTTATCCACGTCATATTCTGTCGGAAACAGATTTTCTTCTTTCTGGGAAGCTCCGAAATATGGGTCTAAGAGGACTGCTTTGTGATTACGCTCTCTTAAAGCCTTGCATACGCCCTGTCCTGACGCAATGGATACTTCTCTTTCTGTACTGTTTCCTCCGGCTAATACTATAATATTCATATTATAAACTCCTTTTATCGGTCAAATTTTCTTTCTTTAATATACCACCACCGGAACGCCTTTTTCAATGTTATTAAAAATCTTCTCTGCGTTTTCGGGCGGTGTGTTGACGCATCCGTGAGAACCATTGTTGATATACTCATTTCCTCCAAAGGTGGTTCTCCAATCTGCATCATGGATACCTGTGTTGGCATAAAACGGCAGCCAGTAATCTACCGGTGCGCTGTAATCTTCCCCTTTCAGGGTTGCATTTCTTTCCTTATACATAATGGCGTAAACACCTGTGTGAGTGTCGTAGCCCTTGTTGTGATTTCCTGTAACCACCGGCGTATCTACCAGCAGCTGTCCGTCCTTAAAGAACCACATACGCTGTTCCTTTAAGCTGATTTCCACATAAGTATCGCCAATATCATTAGTATCTCTGCAATATCCCCGGTAAGTATATTCCGGCTCAATGGTCTGAGACTGTCCGCTTTTAATTGCATCAATAATCTTGGCTGTGGTATCATTAGGCGCAATTACCCAACCGTAATCGCCGCCTTTTACCGTAATGGTATTGCCTGTTGCAGTTGTAAACTGTCTGGATGAGCCAAAGGTATCATACTCATATTTCAGCTGCTGTACATACTCTTTTACCTTAGCTTTATCCAAATCCAGATTACCGGACTCATCTGTTACCAGCCAGTCTTTCATAATTTCTGCGTTGACAACCTCCTGACGGTCTGAAAAATCAATGGTAACGGTCACACCTAAAAATACATTTCCCTGTTCTGCCTGTTTTGCAAGATTTTCATCATCTGCAAATACAGACGGCTCAAGATAGCAGCCTTCCTTTTCAAAATCCACTTCAATTTCTCCGCCGTCAATGGCCTTTATTACTGCCTCTTTCACTTTTTCTTTATCAAGAGCTGTTCCCTGTACCTCAGGAACAACTTCATAACCGTTTGCGCCTACCTCCAGATGTGCATCAACAGGCTGTACTACGTTTTCCTCCTGAAAACAGGCTAATCCGTCAATCGCCGCATAAACTGCTTCTTTATTATATGGTGTTGTAGCTGACATGGTATAGTCCTTTTTATGTGCAAAGGATAAAAACCATGTGAAAGGACTTTGCTCCTTCTTAAGCTCCGCAATTTTGCCGTCATCTATGTATCTCATATCAATCTGAGAAGCGCTGATACTCTCTACCTTATCTCCTCGTTCCTTCAGCACCAGAATATAGCCTGCAATCTGGCTTTTCATGGATTTTTCTGCTTCTTCCACGGTTTTTCCCGAACAATCCATTCCGTTGATTTTTGAACCGGGATAAAAATGCTTGGAATAGTAAAATACACCTATGAAATATGCTCCCAGCAAAAGAACTGCATAACCAATTAAAACCCCTAACAGAATTTTCTTCATTTTCTTATATTTATTCTTCTTGGATTTTCTTTTTGCCATATCATTCACCCCTAACATAACTTTCTGTTGCGTTCCAGTATAACACAATTTTCCCAATTCACCAATTAAGAATTATTAACAATTTTATTACGCACAAAGAGGACACTGTTTCTGTTCAGCGTCCTCTCCCTTCTTCTTAAATTTATTTTTCGCTTAAAATTTTGTCAATACTTACCAGTTTTACACTGAGCACAAAAATTTCAGTTGCCAGCTTCAGCTCATCTACGGTTGGAAAACTTGGCGCAATACGAATATTGCTGTCTTTTGGGTCAATTCCGTAAGGATAAGTTGCACCTGCGTCTGTCATTTTCACACCTGCCTCAGCTGCCTTTGCTACAATGGCTTTTGCACAGCCTTCCATGGCATCAAAGGAAATAAAATAACCTCCTCTTGGATTTTGCCATGTTCCGATTTCTGCTCCGCTTAATTCTTTTTCCAATGTATCTTCTACGATTTCAAATTTCGGGCGAAGAATTTCGGCATGCTTCTTCATGTGCTTGTGCATGCCCACAATACCTCCGAAGAAGCGTACATGACGAAGCTGGTTAATCTTATCATGTCCGATAGTCTGTACAGACATGTGTTTTCTAAAGTCATTCAGATTTCGTTCAGATGCTGCTACTGCCGCAATACCGGAACCCGGAAAGCTTACCTTTGAAGTTGAAACAAATTTATAAACCAAATCCGGATTTCCCGCTTTCTCGCACTGGTCTAAGATTTCCACAAGGAAGTCCTGTTTGTCATCATATAAATGATGAATGCAGTAAGCATTATCCCAGAAAATACGGAAATCTTCCGCAGCCGGTTTTAAATTGGCAAATCTCTTTACGGTTTCAGGAGAATAAGTAATTCCCTGAGGATTGGAATATTTTGGCACACACCAGATACCTTTAACAGCAGGGTCTGTGCTGACAAGCTCTTCTACCATATCCATATCCGGTCCGGTAGGTGTCATAGGAACATTAATCATTTCAATACCAAAGTATTCTGTAATACGGAAATGTCTGTCATATCCCGGTACAGGACATAAAAATTTTACTTTATCCAGCTTGCACCATGGCGTACTTCCACATACCCCGTGTGTCATGGAGCGGGAAACTGTGTCAAACATAACATTTAAACTGGAATTTCCGAAAATCACAATATTTTCCGGTGATACCTCTGTCATTTCCCCCAGAAGGCGTCTTGCCTCAGGAATACCGTCTAAAAGCCCATAATTGCGGCAGTCTATTCCTGTTTCACATTTCAGTTTGTCTGTACTTTTTAATTCTTCCAGCATATCCATTGCCAGCTCCAGCTGCTGCTTGGACGGTTTCCCTCTGGACATATCCAGATTTAATCCTTTTGCCTTTACTTCTTCAAACTGTTTTTCTAAATCAGCCTTCATGGCCTGTAACTGCTCTTTACTAAGTTCTTTATACGGTGTCATGGCTTTCCTCCTGATGTTTTCTTTTTTATTTCTACATATTGTATGCTAAGATATGACTTAGTGTCAAGTATTTCCTGCATTTTTCTTTGTTTCTGTGTGTTTTTGCAGGTATTCTTTGTTTTTATATGCAACTTCCCCTATTTTTTCCTGCATTTTACTGTTTCTTCCTCATGCCTAAGACTCTGTTTGGAATAAGCAAAAGCTCATGAGCAACCAGCGGAATTACAGAAATCCCCAGAAGCAGACACCATTCCTGTAAGGAAAGACGGGCTGTTCCGAAAAGCTGCACAAAGTATGGTATCTCTGTTACCATTAACTGAAGTCCCAATCCCAGAAAAAATGCTCCCAGCATAAAAGGATTTTCCAGATGCTTCATTCGAAACACGGATTTATCTCTGTCCCGCATGCCGATAGCATGAAAAAGCTGAGATACGCCCAATACTGTAAAGGCATAGGTCTGCCCTCCCAGATAAAAAGCGTACAGTGTAATTACCGCTATCAAAACGCCGTAGAAAACAGTAAAGCTCCAGCCTCCGTGTGCAAAAAGCCCTTCATGGGGATTTCGTGGCTTCTTCCTCATCAAAGCCTTTGCATCATTTTTATCAATACCAAGCGCCAGCGCAGGAAGAGAGTCTGTAATTAAATTCACCCACAAAATATGACTTGCCTTTAAAGGCGTGGGAAGCTGAAATAACACAGCCGCAAACATGGTAATAATCTCACCGAAATTAGAGGACAGCAGAAACAAAATAGATTTCTTAATATTAACATAAATCCCTCTGCCCTCCTCCATTGCCTTTTCAATAGTAGAAAAATTATCATCGGACAGCACCATATCTGCCGCATTCTTCGCTGCATCTGTGCCATTTTCACCCATAGCGATACCAATATCCGCCTTTTGCAGAGAAGGAGCATCGTTGACGCCGTCACCGGTCATCGCCACAATCTGTCCGTTATCCTGAAATCCTTTTACAATCCTCACTTTATGAGCCGGCGTTACCCTTGCAAAAACACGCAGGTTCTTCATTTTCTTTTGCAAGGCAGCTTCGCTCATCTCGTCCATTTCCTGTCCTGTAATGCACTGCTCCGGACAATCTGCAATTCCGATTTTCTTTGCAATGGAAAACGCCGTATCTTTGTAATCACCTGTAATCATTGCCACCTGTACACCGGCTCGTTTTAAGGCTTTCACAGAAGTTGCGGCTTCCTTTCTGGGCGGGTCTATCATTCCTGCCATGCCTGCAAAAACCAGCCCTTCCGTTAAAGCTTTTTCTGTTTTGCTTATTGTTCTTTCCTTATATGCAAGAGCTAAAATCCGCAGTCCCTCCTTTGCCATATCCTCCATGGCTCTGCGGATTTTCATCTTCTCCATGGATGTCATGGGTTTGATTTTTCCGTGATTTTCCACGTAAGTACATTGGTTTAAAATATAGTCACAAGCACCCTTTATATAGGCTGTCTCATGATTTCCGTCTTTATGTACGCTTACCATATATTTTTTTTCGGAATTAAAGGGAATTTCGAAGGTTCTTGGGTACTGCTGCTGCAATCTCTTTTCATCATATCCCATGTTTCTTCCTGTGTGCAAAAGCGCCAGCTCCGTGGCATCTCCGATTTCCTGCTTTCCCAGAATACTGTTGTTACATAGAAGAAATCCTTCCATAAGCTTAGGAAATTCTCTTTTTCTCACTGCGGACACGGGAAGTATTTTCTCATCCGCATAGATTTTCGTCACTGTCATCTTATTCTCGGTTAAGGTTCCTGTTTTATCAGAACACACTACACCCACGGAGCCTAAGGTTTCTACTGCCGGAAGTCTGCGGATAATGGCATTGATTTTTACCATTCTTGCCACACCAAGTGCAAGGACAATGGTAACTACCGCCGGAAGCCCCTCCGGAATAGCAGCCACCGCCAGAGAAATTGCCAGAAGCAGCATCTGCAACAGATTTCTGTGCTGTATCACTCCGATAAAAAACAGCCCCGCACATAACGCCACTGCCACAATGCTTAAAATCTTCCCTAAATCTCCCAGACGCTTTTGCAGAGGTGTCATTTCCTGCTTTGTGTCTTCAATCATTCCTGCGATTTTTCCAAGCTCTGTATCCATTCCTGTGGCAACCACAATACCCTCACCGCTGCCCTTTCTGATTTCCGTGGACATATATGCCGTATTTTTTCTCTCTGCTACGGGAAGCCCCTTTTTCAATACCTCGCAGGATTTCATCACAGGCAAAGACTCCCCTGTAAGGGCAGACTCATTGGCGGCAAGCTCCTGTACTTCCAGAAGGCGTATGTCTGCCGGAACCTGATTACCTGCCTTTAGCTTTACCACGTCTCCTTTTACCAGCTTATCTGCCGGTATTTTCTGATAAATTCCATCACGTTTCACAACAGCCGATGGCGCTGTCATTTTTTTTAATGCTTCTAAGGCTTTTCGGGCTTTTCCTTCCTGTATCACTCCTACTGTGGTATTTAAAACAATTACCAGAAGAATGATTCCCGTATCACTATACTCCCGCAGCAGCATGGAAATAGATGCTGCCAGAAAAAGAATGAAAATCATCGGGTCATTAATCTGATTTTGTATTCTGTCCCAAACGGTCTGTTCTTTGGCTTTTTTTAAAGTATTGCTTCCGTCATGGAGCAGACGTTTTTCAGCTTCCTTTGTATCAAGGCCATTTTTCTCATCTGTATGGAAAGCCTCACAAAGTTCTTTGTGGGTTAAAGTTTCATACATGACAGCACCTCCTGTGTCTTTGGACAATGAGTAATCCGCTAACTCAGTGTATGCTGTCCTAAGAAAATATATTATTACCTATTCACTTTTCACAGGAATACATACCGTAATTCTTGTTCCCTTATTTTCCTCACTCTCTATTAAAATTCCATACTGAGAACCATAAAGAAGTTTGAGGCGATCATCCACATTATTTACTCCAATACCTGTAAAATGCTCTGTTTTCGTATTTCCCTCTGATATCTCTTTTAAACGTTTCTGATCTATTCCCACTCCGTCATCAATAATCTGAATTTGAAGATTATCATCCAGTTTCCTTACCAAAATTGTAATTTTCCCTTTTCTTTCACAGGGAAATGCATGGAAAAACGCATTTTCTACAAATGGCTGAAGTATCATTTTCGGTATCTGGCATTCTTCACACCCGAAGTTGACAAAATATTCCACCTGCACTTTATCTCCATAGCGGGTATTGTTAATAAAAACATAGTTTTTCAAATTTTCGATTTCTTTTTCCACTGTTGTATATTCATCTGTATTGCCTATGGTACTGCGAAGCAAAGAAATAAAAGCGTCTATCGCTTTCGTAGACTTCTCAATTTCCCCCTGATAGATAAGCCACTTAATGCTTGCCAGAGTGTTATAAACATAATGGGGATTAATTTGCATTTGCAGCGCTGAAATTTCTGCTTTACGCTTCTCTTTCTGCACATTCATCAGTTCCTCAATATATCGGTTCAAATCCTCAAGCATAGCATTATAGGTGCTGGTAAGCTCCTGTATTTCATAAGAGCCTGTAACCTCTATCTGTCCATCATACTTCTCATTTCTGGCATTTGCCATTTTATTCACAAGCACGGATAATGGTTTTGTAGTCTGCTTCACAAAGAAATATGTAGCAATAATCACTCCCATGGCAATAGCAGCACAGACACCCCATAACATAGGAATATTATACAACCTTCCTAAAGCATTTCTGCTGTCAATCACTCCATACATTGTATAATTATAATAAGGGAGATATTTTTGAAGTACAATGACCTCTTTGCCATTTTCCATAGCATCGCATCTGAGTTTCTCTTCTTTTTCTGCTACTCTAAGGTTTTTACCTGATTTATTTTCCAGCACACCCTTTTGATTTGTAGAGATTATTTTTCCCTGTGAGTCTGTCATGTAAAAGTTGGCATACTCAGAAGTGAAATGCTGGTAGAATTTCTCCATATCCTCTTCTTTCATCGTCACATAAATAAGTGCATACATTTCACCACTTTCCGGATAACACAATGCCTTTGCAGCCATTACAACAGGAGTATTTCTTGTAGTAGATGTAAAACCAGAATCTGCATACTGATATACAATACTTCCTTTTTTCTCCATAGCTTTTTTACTCACGTCAGATTCCAGAATTTCCTTTGCAGAAGAAATAATTGTCTCTTCTTTGTTCAGATAAGTTTTTTCATTTAGCCCCACTAACATAACACTCACGTCACTGATATTTGTTGGAATGGCATTTTTTAAATCTTCATCCATTTTATAGAAATTTCGGAATGTCCTGGTAGAATTCATTTCTTTATCGCTGAAGTAAATACGAAATGCCCAGCTGACTTCCACACTGTCTATAATTTTACTCAAATTTTCATGATAATGATTTAACTCTTTTTCTATTTGTAAAAACACTTTTTCCTGAGACTTTCCATAGGTATTTACAAAAATATCTTCTGACAGGTTTACAATAATTGCCGTAACGCTGAATACAGCCAGAATAATTCCCACAACTACTGCTAAAACTATTTTTACAACCATACTGTTTTTTGCACATTTTTTCATTTCTTCTTCATCCGATACCCATGCCTGTAAGAGCTGGGTGTTTCTCCTGTAATCTTTTTAAATACTCTGCAAAAATAACTCTGGTCTGCATACCCTACCATATCGCTGACAGCTGCAATGGAATAACTGCTCTCGGTAAGATATCTGCATGCCTGTTTAATTCTAATTCTGTTTAAATATTCGCTAAATCCTTCGCCCATTCTGGTGTTAAAGTATGTTGACAGATAAGAATAGTTAAAGTTAAAAATATTCGATAACTCTGCCAAGTCAAGTTCTTCCTTATAGTGCTGTGCAATATAATCCAGCATCTCCTGTAGCTTTTCATCCTGACCTTCTGCATGTTCTCCAAATTTTTCCAATAATTCTTTTACCAAGCTTTGAAATACTTCCTTGAAATCTTCCGCATACACTGCTTTATCAATTTCTTCAAAGTATTTATATCGAAGATTTTCTAAATTCTGAACATCTTTACCGACATTTCCTACTACATTATATAATAAATTCTTTGTTTGATTTTTCAGTTTAAATTCTGGCATTTTACTTTCCATTGCCTGATTAATATAAATTTCAAACATTGCTACAGCATCTTTATACCTCTTATCTGCAAGCATTACGGAAAAGGTTCTAAAATCAAATTTATGAAACACATTTTCACGGTCTGTCGCTTCTTGTTCTTCCCCCATAAAAATAATTTCCTCTCCTTTATGATAAAAAGAGTCTGTTTCTAAATATATCGGATTTGAAAAATCTTTTTTTACTTCCTCCAGGTTTTTTCTCTGTTTTCCTAAAATCACAATTGTCTGGTTATGAATAATTTTCAAGCTCTTCACCATGTTCTGAATTTCTCCCAAAATTTTCTGACTGTTTTTAAGGGGATAATTAAAAACAATGCAAAGAAATTCCGGACTTTGAAAAAACTTCACATATTCTCCTGATATAGAATTTGTAAGATATTCTTCTACCTTTTCAAAAATAATCTGAGATAAATCCTGACCTGCCAGATTACAAAAATGCACCGGAACTCCTGCCAGCATATAGCAGCTATGGGGAAAATATTGTATCAAATCCTGCTTTTTTATCTCCTGCTCATATCCCTTTAAAAAACGCTCAATTTGCTGCTCCTGACTGGAAAAAAATTTCTTTCCCATAGAAACTCCGGGAATTTTATCTGCTATTTTACTTAAAAGCTTCAGCAGCTCCTCTGGATTTAAAGTGGGCTTTAATACATAATCTACGGCTCCATTTAACAAAGCCTGACGAACATATTCAAATTTATCATAGGCACTTAAAATCAGTATCTGTACATCCGGATACTTGCGGTGGACAATTCTGACAAAATCTAAACCATCCATAACAGGCATTGCGATATCACAGAAGACTACGTTTGGCTTCAGCTTTTCCATGAAATCCAACGCTTCCTTCCCGTTAGAAGCCTCCCCTACTACCTGAAATCCATATTCTTCCCAATTTATCATATATTTAATGCCTTGGCGCATAATATATTCATCATCTACAATCATGACTCTCCCACATTCCATCATCTTCTCACTCCTCTTCTATTTTGCGCAAACATTGTACTACATGCGCAGACATTGTACCACATATACCGAAAAGAAAACAGCCTGACATTCTGCCCGGCTGTTTCTAAATTCTATGTTCCTTTTTAATCAATTGGTGAAATTGTAAACTGCAGGCACTGCGGTTTCTTCGCTGAGGTTTTATATTGTTCATGAACAGGTGCACCCCAGCTGTCATCACCACCTACACCTGTCTGTGATGATAAAATACGCACCCATGTATAATTTCGATTTGGTAATTCTTCTATATGCATGGCATTTCCCATCTCATAAGCACTATACGGAAGCACACTTGTAGAAAATGGTCGATTTACTGCCTGAAAGCAAACTCCTGCTCCTGCTTTATTCATTACTTTCAACCAACGCACCTGCTCCCTGTTTCCACATTCCTGCGGAATTAAATAAGAAGCCATGTTTTCCTTCGGAGTACTTTCAAATACGCCAAGCTTAGCTCCACACATACGGTCAGGGTAGTTTTCCTCCGGTCCATATCCGTAGTAACTGAAGAAATCCAGTTCCTTCTTCATCTTAAAATCCATACCAAAGACAGGAATATATTCCTCTGTGTCTATACCCGGATAATTGGCTGTAACTTCCAGCTTACCTTTAGAGTCTATTTTCCAGCTTACCTTCACACGAAATACTTTCGGATATTTTGCTTCGTATTCTACGTCTACCATTAAGAAATCTTCACCTTCTGTAATGGTAAAGCTATCTGATACAAAGCGCATTCCCAGGGAAGCCGCCAGCCAGCCGCTGTCACGATAAGGCGCACCCATTCCGGCATCATTATCTGTGGCTGCTCTGTAACAGGTCAGTTTGGGTGTTCTTGTAATATATTCTTTGCCATCATAAACAAGAGAAATAATTCCTCCCTCTCCTCTGGAAAACAAAGCCGAAAATCCCTTTCCCTTTACTCCTACATTCACATCACCATGAATAATTTCAAACTCAGAAATATCTTCTTTATCTTCTTGTTCTTTTTCCGGCAGAATTTTTACAATTTTCTGCCCATGAGCAACGGGATGTCCTGCTTTCGCATATAAAGCATCTTCTTTCAAACACGCAGAAACAGTAACCACATATTCCCCTGCTTCTTTTCCAACTGCTGAAACCGGACATTTTGCCTTTTCTCCCGGTCTTGCCTGCAAATAAAGTTCTCTTTCCGAAAGAAGCTCACCATCTCTTTCTACCTTTTCTTTAAAAACATATCCACTTAAATCCACGAAAAGATTTTTGTTTTCCACAATTGCCTCATCTTCTTCAACGTGAATTTCCACAGGAGAATAAAGCTGCTTTACTTCCTGCATTTTGGGTGACACATTTCTGTCTGAATACACAATACCATTGGTACAGAAGCAATAATCTGTAGCACGTTCGTCAAAATCACCGCCATACACCAGACGCCTGCTTCCGTCTTCCTGCTCCTGCCACAATGCCTGGTCAATAAAATCCCATATAAAGCCACCTTGATATCTGTCATATTGTTTTTCCAAACGAGTATAAAGCTCCATTCCACCGCAGGAATTTCCCATAGCATGCATATATTCACAGCTGATATATGGTTTTTCATTGGTATTCTCAAGAAATTCCACAATTTCATCTGGTTTTGCATACATACGGCTTTCCATATCGCTGGTTCTGTCAAATTCTCTGTTCCAGAAAACCCCTTCATAATGAACCAATCTAGATGAATCTCTTTCTCTGAAATAATCACTCATGGCAAGAATATTTTCTCCTGCATAAGACTCGTTTCCACAAGACCAAATTAAAATAGAAGGATGGTTTTTGTCTCTTTCCAACATAGAACGAGCACGATCCAACACAACTTCTCTCCATTCCGGTAAAGATGCAGGAACATTCCAGGATGGCTCACACAGTGAATTTTTCTGCCAAGAACCATGGCTTTCCAGATTTGTCTCATCAATCAAATAAATTCCATATTCATCACACAGCTCATACCAATAACTCTGATTAGGATAATGGGAAGTACGAACTGCATTAAGATTGTTTTGTTTGAGAATTAGAATATCCTTTACCATATCTTCTTTTGTAATGGCTCTTCCTCGTTCAGGATTAAATTCATGACGGTTTACTCCTCTGAAAATAATTCTTTTTCCATTGAGGCACATAATTCCGTCTTTCATCTCAAAACAGCGAAATCCCACCTTTTGACTGACAATCTCTATGAGATTTCCTTCTTTATCTTTGATTTCCAGTTCCAGTGTGTATAAGTATGGATTTTCACAACTCCACGGATAAATACTGCCGGCTTCCATCTCACAACTGTTTTGTCCCGGTGCAACTGCTAAATCATTTTTTTGTACTATAATTTTTTTATTTCTGTCTTTTAATATAATATTTACAAAACTTTTATCTTCCCCTTGCACACAATATTGTAACTGAAGCCTTCCCTTTGTGTAATCATCTTCAAGTTTTGTATTCACAAACAAATCCCAAACATGAACTTTCGGAACCGCATATAAATATACGTCTCGAAAAATCCCTGAAAATCTCCAGAAGTCCTGGTCTTCCAGCCAGCTTGCACTGCTTCTTTTATACACTTCTACAGCCAGCTTGTTTTCTCCCTGCTTTAAGTAATTTGTAATTAAAAATTCAGACGGTGTAAAGCTGTCTTCTCCATATCCCACGAAATGTCCGTTTAACCATACATAAAAAGCTGTTTCAACACCTTGAAAACTTATAAAAATCTGTTTTCCCAAAAGAGCAGGGGAAACTTCAAAATACTTTACATAACTTCCTACCGGATTATATTCCTCAGATACCTGAGGCGGTCTTAAAAATTCTTTTCCATCCCATGGATACATGGTATTAATGTATTGACACCTGTCATATCCCTGAAGCTGTATATGTCCCGGCACAGAAATATCATCAAAATCTTTACATAACACATCTTCTTTAAAAAAGTCTTTTTGCCTGTCAGATGGTTTTTCTGCATAAGAAAATTTCCATGTCCCATTTAAAGACTGTTTTAATTTTTCACATCCTGCTTCCATATCTTCTCTTGTTTCATAAAATTTATGATCGGAATGTGCATCACAACGATTTACCTGAAACACCTGAGGATTAGAAAGCCAGCTTAATTCTGCCTGCATTTATCATACTCTCCTTATTATTATTCATCAGCCTTTTACTGAACCTGTCATACCTGCCACAAACTGTTTCTGCATAACAAAGAACAGAATTGCCGTAGGTAATGTAGCAAGAACAACTGCTGTCATCATCATACCGTAATCTGGTGTATAAGAAGAACTCATTGCTGAAATTACCAGAGGTAAAGTTCTCTTTTCTTCTGACTGCAGTGCAATCAACGGCCAGAGATAATTGTTCCAGCTTGTCATAAAAGTTACTACAATTGCTGCTGCGTAGGTAGATTTCATAGTAGGCATATAAATTCTTGTAAAAATACTGAATTCTCCCAGTCCGTCAATTCTGGCTGCTTCAATAAGCTCTTTAGGGAAGGTCTTTGTATTCTGTCTGAAGAAGAAAATTAAAAATGCCGTAGCAATTGCAATAATTACAACAGAACCATTTGAGTTAAGACCAATCCATTCTAATCCCGGAATGTCACTAAACTTACCGAAAAGACGGAATAACGGAACCATTAATGCCGCAAAAGGAACCATCATGGATAATAAAATAAAATTGAATATTTTATCTTTTGTTTTTGTACGGAAAACCTCAAAAGCATATCCTGCTGCTGAAGATACCAACATAGCCAAAACAGTAGTTACCACTGCAATAAACAAAGAGTTTTTAAACGCATTCACATACTGTAAGTCAGACTCTAACAAGTGGTTTAAGTTCTCCATAAAATAAGTTCCCGGTGTCAATGTTCCCTTTGTAACATCTACAGATTTATTGGTTGCCGCAATAATCATCCAGAAAAATGGAAAAATAGAAATTACGGAAAGTATGGTCAATATTACATATTGCAGTACATTCATTACTTTTGATTTTTTACTCATTTTTGTCACCTACTTTCAACTGAATAAAGGACAGAATTACAATCAATACTACGATTACATAAGATACTGCTGCCGCATATCCGAAGTTCGGCTGATATTTAAACAACAGATTGTAAATGTACTGTGAAATTGTAATGGTAGCATTTGCAGGTCCACCCTGTGTAATATTCATAGTTTCATCAAAGAGCTGTAAAGTACCGATTGTAGAGTTAATTGTTGTAAATAAAATAATCGGTTTTAACAACGGCAGTGTCATATAACGGAATTTTTGAAATCCTGTTGCACCATCAATAGATGCTGCTTCATAAACAGAATCATCAATGCTCTGGAGTCCTGATAAATAGAAAATCATATTATATCCTGTCCATCTCCATGTAATTGCCAAAATAATTAAAATTCTGGCAAATGTAGGATCGGTAATCCATGCAATCGGCTGTTCAATAATATTAAGATTTAACAATAATGCATTAATAAATCCGTCATTTGCAAATAAACTCTTAAAAATTGTAGAATATGCAACTAAGGATGTTACACATGGAAGAAAAATTGCAGTTCTGAAAAGTCCTCTACATTTTAATTTTTTATTATTCAGCATAGAAGAAATTACCAACGCCAGTAAAATCATAACCGGAACCTGAACAATCAAAAACAACAACGTATTGAACAATGCCTTCTTAAATGTGGAATCGGTAAGTAATCTCTGATAATTGGCAAGACCGCCAAACTCTGTGTTGTTTGCCATACCTACCTGAAAAGATGTAAAGAAAGCCTGCACCATCGGATAAAATACAAAACTAACTATCAGAATAAGACTGGGTATAATAAACAGCCAGGCTTTTCTGTCTATATTTTTACTAATACTCTTTTTTTTCATAATCCTCTACTCCTTAAAAAAAGAGCTGTCGCATTAAGCCGCAATCAGGAATATTTATATCCTCGATCTTCACTTAATGCGACAGCCCTATATTCCTACTGTGCTGTTGCAGCCTCAGCCTGAGCCTGATAGTCTGCTAATGTGCTGTCCATATCTGCTCCGTTTATAATAGCTTGTAATGCTTCTGTCATTAAGTCTTCGATTGCATAAGTATTCATACCATAATTTACAGAAGGTACTTCAGCTGTCCATTTTGCAAAGTCTGCGAAAATTTCCTGTCCTCCAAAGAATTCACTGCCTGTCTTATAATTTTCCGCTTCTGCTGCTGCATTCATTGTACTTACTAATGTGATATCTGTTGCTAACTGGTTCATTAAATCTACATTTGTTGCAAATGTTTCTTTTAAGAAGTCTTTTGCTAATTCTGTATCACCTACATTTTTCAGCACGTACCAGCCGCCGCCACCGATAGAAGAAGCATTTACAGATTTGTCATTTTCATCCATTTTAGGGAATGGAGCAACTCCCCATTTACCGCTCTGATCTTCTGCTTTCTGAATAGATGGAGCAATCCAGCATCCTGTTACTACAGAAGCAACTTCACCATTATTGAAAGCTCCTACAAATGAATCCCAACCGGATATCTGTTTTGTACAACCAGATTCTACCAACTCTTTATAAACGTTAATTGCATCTTTTAATGCCTGATTGTCTGCAAGTGTAACTTTTCCGTCTTCACCTGAATACCATGCACCGGCACTCTGCATCATCATACGGATCTGTCCGATATCACTTGGATCTAATGTACACATATCTACACCGCATTTTTCTTTTACGGCTTTACCGATTTCTATGTATTTGTCCCATGTGATATTTGCCATATCAGCTTCTGTGTATCCTGCCTGCTCAATTAAATCCTTACGATAGAAAGTAGCAGCAACACCACTGTCAAATGGAACACTGTAAATTTTTCCGTCTGCCTTGTTTACAGCCATTTTATATTCTGCAAACGCATCTTCTGATACGATATCAGATAAGTCTGCAAATTCATCCTGATAAGATGTAAGATATCCCTGTGCTTTGTAATCTTCAATTAAAACAATTTCAGGAAGTCCGTCATAAGAACCTGAGGAAAGGCTTGTATTTAATTTTGTTACAATATCATCCTGAGCCATTGTTACAATTTCAATTTCTGCATCTGGATTTTTTTCTGCATACATTTCTTTTGCAACATTTGCTGCTTTAATGTTGAATGCTTCATCCCATGCCCAAATTGTTAATGTGTCGTCTTTTGCTTCCTGTTTTGTATCATTTTTTCCACTTTCTTTTTTGTCCTCTGAACCGCCACAAGCAGTTAAGCCAAACAGCATAGTTGCTGCCATCATACATGCAAATACTTTTTTTAACTTCATCTCGTTCTCCTCCTCCCCTTTCTTAGGGGTTCTTTGTTTTTCTGAAGTTATTGTAGCATGATATTGCCTGTTTTCTTTAGGACTAAATTTATTCATTTTTTCACTATTTCCAGAGTATATTTTCAAGATTTGTATTTTTTTTGGTTATTGGTACTTTTTTTAGCACAGGGAGAAAACTCCTGAAGGGCTAAAATCGCTTCTGAAAAAATATAATATTTCTCGCTAAATAAAGCAAAAATAGAGTCTGTCGTATTAGATATATAGCCAATACAACAGACTCTTATTTTCAAATAATCTTCTTTTTTACAAATCCATTTACAAAATAATACGCCACTGCTATAATCACCAAAAATCCCGCCAGCAGATAATAAATCACTCTTATATTCCACAAAGTAAGCATACCACCTACCAGCAAAGAGCCTATCATTCTGGTAATCAAAATCGTAAATCTTGATGCAGTAAAAGTTCTCCCTACCAGATTGGTCTCACTTTGTATCTGCACCGCTGTTTTAAATCCCAACGGGCAGAAAGTTGACGTCACTCCTACCAGCCCTGCACCTAAAAGATACATTCCTATATTTCCGGCAGTTCCTATTACCCCATAACTCATAGCCGCACTGAAAAGTCCCAGCAGAATAATGTTTTCCGGCTTTAATTTCTTAATAATTCCCAGAACAAAGCCTGATGCAAGCAACATTCCAATACCCTCTACTGTATTTCCAATTCCGTACCATGAAGACGACATTCCCAAGGTATCCTCAATCATGCTGATTTCAAGAGGTGATGCAATTCCGATACAAAGCATAAAAAAGTTCCAGAAAAGAACCGTACATAAAATTCTTTTATTCTTTATAATGGAAGCATATCCCTTCTTTTCCTCTTTCTGTTTCTCTATATTGCCCAATATACCTGACGGCAGCAATAAATATAAAAGTCCTGTTATTCCATACAATATAATATCAATTATCAGATTAGCCTGAATACTGAAATTGGTTGCAATGACAGACGCACAGACAGGTGCAAGAATAAGAGATGCCGAGTCCAAAAGATTGATAACCGAAGCTGCCTTAAATAGATTGCCTTTTGAAAAAAGGTTTGCCATAAGCGCCTGAGTAGTATTACTTTCAAACTCCAAAAGTAAGTTCATGAAGAACGTTGCCACATAAATAAAAACTATATTTGCTTCAAATAAAAGTAAAAAGAAAACTGCTGCCTTTGCCAGATTTGACAGAAACATAAGCATTTTCTGATTATGGGTGTCAATAAGCTTCCCTGTAAACAAAATAATCAATGCCGGCAGAAACTGAGAGATAAAAAATCCCCCGATAGCTGCTACGGATTTTGTTTGGCTAAACAGGTAAATGACAATTCCAATATCGTAAATATAACCTGCAAATCCTGATAAAAACTTTGCCAATGAAAGCAGAAAAAGATTTTGCTTCATACTTTTTTCCTGCATACTCTCCCTCCTGAATTTTTGTTATAGACAATCATACCATCCCTGTCTGTTTATTTCAATAAACCTGAACTAAATTCCGCTGTTGCCTGCTCTTTCTCATTCTGTTATACTAGGTGTGAATTACCTTATATATATTAGGAAGGATTAAAATATGTGGATTGCAGATCAATGGAAAGATTATGAAATCATAGATACCTCAAAAGGAGAAAAATTAGAGAGATGGGGAAACTACCTTTTAGTACGTCCTGATCCTCAGGTTATCTGGGACACCCCAAAAATACACAAAGGTTGGAAACACATGAACGGTCACTATCACAGAAGCAAAAAAGGCGGTGGAGAATGGGAATTCTTTAATTTACCTGAACAGTGGACCATTCAATATAAAAGCCTGACTTTTAACTTAAAACCTTTCAGTTTTAAACACACAGGACTTTTCCCTGAACAGGCAGCCAACTGGGACTGGTTTTCTGAAAAAATTAAAAACGCAGGTCGCCCTATTAAAGTTTTAAATCTCTTTGCCTACACAGGAGGTGCAACTTTAGCCGCTGCTGCTGCCGGCGCTGCCGTTACTCACGTAGACGCTTCGAAAGGAATGGTAGCATGGGCAAAGGAAAATGCAGTATCTTCCGGATTAAAAGATGCGCCTATTCGCTGGCTGGTGGATGACTGTGTAAAATTTGTAGAAAGAGAAATTCGCAGAGGTAACAAATATGACGCCATTATTATGGACCCACCTTCTTACGGCAGAGGTCCGAAAGGCGAAATCTGGAAAATCGAGGATGCCATTCATCCCCTGATTAAACTATGTACACAGATACTCTCTGATGAACCGCTGTTTTTCCTTGTAAATTCTTATACAACAGGACTTGCTCCTGCTGTACTTACCTATATGCTTGCAACAGAATTAAAGAAATTCAACGGTACCGTAGACTCACAGGAAATCGGTCTTCCTGTTACCCAGACAAATCTGGTACTTCCCTGCGGTGCTTCCGGACGCTGGGAGAGCAAAAAATAATGAAAAAGAAAATTTTAATTATTACCACCGGCGGCACACTTGCCTGTGTGCAAAATGAAAAAGGACTGGTTCCCGGGCTCTCCAGCAATGATATCTTATCTTATATTTCAGATATCACCAATTTATATGATGTAGATTTTTACGAACTTTTCCAGTTGGACAGTGCGAATATACAACCCTCCAACTGGCAGACTATGGCAGAAACCATTTATGAAAAATATACCTCTTATGATGGAATTGTTATTTTTCATGGTACAGATACTATGGCCTACACAGCTTCTGCCCTGTCTTTTATGCTTTTAAATATTCCAATCCCAGTGGTGATTACCGGCAGCCAGCTTTCTATTTTAAATCCTCTGGCAGATGCCGTAGAAAACTGCCGTTGTGCCATCCACATGGCAGGAAGTGGAATGCCTGGCATTTTTCTCGCCTTTAATCGCAAAGTCATTCTGGGAACAAGAGCTTCCAAGGTACGTACTACCAGTTTTCATGCTTTTGAAAGTATTAACTATCCTTATGTGGGCGAAATCAATTCCCGTGGATTGGACATTCAGCGTTCTTACATTCCCGGACCTACCGGAAGCTGTGTGCTGGAACGTCGTTTAGAGGAAAAAGTTTTCCTTATTAAATTGGTTCCCGGATTTGACGGAAAAATTTTTCAATTTCTTTATGAACAGGGCTATCGCGGACTGATTATTGAAGCTTTTGGAATGGGTGGAATTCCTTCCCTGTCTTCTGAAGTTATGAATGATTTAAGAGATGTTATCCAAAAAGGAATGATTGTGGTTGTGAAAAGCCAGTGTCCTTATGAAGGAAGCAATCTTTCCCTCTATGAAACAGGAAAAGCTGCTCTGGAAGTGGGTGTCTTTGAAGCTTATGACATGAGCACAGAGGCAGTTGTTACAAAAGTTATGTGGATTTTAGGAAAACACTGGGAAAGAAAAAAAATTGAAGAAATGTTCTACAAAAATCTTGCAGGTGAAATCAATCTGACAAGCACAAAGGAGTAAAAAATTGATTGTTAAAAATATTATGATGTACTTAGTCGCTGTCAACATACTGGCATTTATCTGCTTTGGTGTTGACAAACAAAAAGCGAAAACGCATCAATGGAGAATATCAGAAAACACACTTTTAGGTATTGCAGTATGCGGCGGTTCTCTGGGAGCTATCTGTGGTATGCGCCTGTTCCGTCATAAAACGAAACATCCAAAATTTACCATAGGGCTTCCTGTTATACTGCTTTTGCAGGCAATTGCCGCCGTTATAGCTTACACTGTTTTTTAATTTAGGGGAGGGTTATTTATGTATGGTTCTACATTAGGAAATATATTCCGTGTAAGTACTTGGGGAGAGTCCCACGGAAAAGGAATTGGTGTTGTCATTGACGGGTGTCCTGCCGGTCTTCCTCTTAGTGAAGAAGATATTCAGGAATATCTTAATCGCAGAAAGCCGGGACAATCCCGTTATACAACTAAACGCCAGGAAGATGATGCTGTAGAAATTTTGTCCGGTGTATTTGAAGGAAAAACTACCGGTACACCGATTTCTTTGATGGTTCACAACAAAGACCAGCGTTCCAAAGATTACAGTGAAATCGCACAGTATTACCGCCCCGGTCATGCAGACTTAAATTATGATATCAAATATGGTTTTCGTGATTATCGCGGAGGTGGTCGTTCCTCAGGCAGAGAAACCATTGGCAGAGTTGCTGCCGGTGCTGTGGCTTCAAAGCTTTTAAAAGAGCTGGGAATTTCTGTCTGTGCCTATACCAGCGCCATAGGCCCTGTGACAATTAATCCAAATAACTTTAACAAAGAAGAAATTCAAAAAAATCCTCTTTACATGCCGGACGCTCAGGCAGCCGAAAAAGCACAGAATTACCTTGAGCAATGTATGAAGGAATGTAACTCTTCAGGAGGTATGGTAGAGTGTATCATAAGCGGTGTTCCTGCCGGAATTGGTGAACCTGCTTTTGAAAAGCTGGATGCTGCTCTTGCAAAAGCAATCTTCTCGATTGGAGCTGTAAAAGGTTTTGAAATCGGAGATGGTATGAATGTTGCAGACTCTACAGGTTTACAGAATAATGACGGCTACTATGTAGATGAAAAGGGCTGCCGCCAAAAATACAGCAACCATTCCGGTGGTATTACAGGGGGAATGAGCGATGGCTGCGACATTGTATTTCGCGCTGCCTTTAAACCAACTCCTTCTATTGCAGCCCCACAAAAGACTGTAAATCGTCAGGGAGAAAATATTGAAATTGAAATTCACGGAAGACACGATCCGATTATTGTTCCAAGAGCCGTTGTGGTAGTAGAATCCATGGCAGCGCTGGTAATCTTAGATTTTATGTTGGCAAGTATGACTACTCGGTTGGACAAAATCAAAGAATTCTTTCAGAAATAATATTTAAGGCCTTCGCATTTTGTACTATATAATTTGCGAAGGTTTTCTTTAGAAATTCTTATATTTTTTTACACATCACTTTTTATATTTATATTTTAATATCTGTTACAGACAGAGGAACAGGAGAAAACATCATGGAAATGAACCATATTTTAATTGTAGAAGATGACAAGGATATTCGTGAAGGCGTTGCTATCTACCTGAAAAGTCAGGGCTATGAGGTTTTCATGGCTGCTGACGGAATAGAAGGGCTGGAGGTTTTGGAAAAGGAGGAAATTCATCTTGCCATTGTAGATATTATGATGCCTCGCATGGACGGTATTACCATGACCATCAAATTAAGAGAAAAACACGATTTCCCTGTAATTATGCTCTCTGCAAAATCTGAAGAAGTCGACAAAATCATGGGGCTGAATATCGGTGCAGATGATTACGTTACAAAACCGTTTACTCCTATGGAGCTTATGGCAAGGGTAAATTCTCAGATGCGCAGATATCGAAAATTTATGGAAAAGCTTCAGGCAAAGGAAAGCGAACGTACAGATACCATTTATACCATAGGCGGTCTGGAAGTCAATGAAAATACCTTTGAAGTGCGGGTAGATGATACACCTGTAAAAATGACACCTATGGAATTCAAAATTCTTCTGTTACTTATTAAAAATCCCGGAAGAGTATTCTCGGCTGACGAAATTTATGAACGTGTATGGAATGAACGGGCAATCAATACAGAAACCGTCATGGTTCACGTAAGAAATATTCGTGAGAAAATCGAGATTAATCCGAAGGAACCCAAATATTTAAAGGTGGTGTGGGGAGTTGGATACAAAATCGAAAAATTATCATAAAATAACTCTTATTATTATCGCTCTTGTAATACTCTTGCCTTCTCTGGCAATGATGGTTATAAGACCGCATTACATCAAGCAGCAAAGAGGTGCTGACGGATACAATTTTCCGTTTTCAGCATCTAACCTGCCGGATCTTCTGGTAGAAAGCAGCTATGTGCTTCACGCAGAGGAAATACAGGGTGAAAATCAGACAACAATGATGCCCTTTGACATCTTTTTCCCTTATGAAGACCATGGGGATGGGAATGTTGATGAAGATGATTATTCTTATGACGAGCCTTGGCAATGGGCTGCTGACGTAACAAATGATATGTACGACGACTGGTCTTCTCGTTTTACATTCCTTCGTCCTTATATTGAATACGAAGTTATAGATGGGCAAAGCAAAGAAATCATAGACAGCAACCGTGGTTCAGATAAAACAGAAAATTCTTTATCTGCCCTTTTATCTGATTACCAAAAAAATGGCGTCTTAGATGCAGATGATGACTATGCTTTTCTTGGTGCAATCGGCTATGGAGAAAACGGAAATATTAACTTTACCAGTTTCATTTCCCATGAACAGACAAACACCTCACAAGTTTTAAATAAAAGCGCAAAGTCCAACCCGGCTTCTAATTATGATGAAGATTATGGTTATAATAAAGAATTTCAAAAACCACAGAACCGGATTTACTATTTTGCCATGACAACGGAAAATTTAAAAGCGTTAAAAAGCGCAAATTCTAGTTTTATCCATCAAGTTAACTATTATACGGGAAATCACGAGGGTGATTTAGTTACTGTTCTGGCAACCCTGATGGGAATTGTAGCAATCGTTGCTTTGCTTCTTCCGTCTTTTAAATTTTTCACATGGAAAAAAGAGAAAATCTTTGCAGTTCCTTTTGAAATTGTATTTGCCGTGTCCTGTACGGTGATTGTTCTGGCGCTGGCTGTGGCATATAACTCCGATAATCTCAGTCAGCAAGCAATCTACAATGTATTGACCAGTATTGGTTCTCCTGAGCTTCTTGCCAATACTTTGCAATATTTATGGGGATTATTTGGTTGGATTGGCGTGTTTACTGTCTGCTACTGGACTGCCGGATGTGCCCGAAGAATTTTCGTTCTCGGACCGAAAACATATATAAAAGAAAGCGTTCTCGTTTATCGTATATATCCATGGCTTAGAAAACAGATAGAAAAAGTAATTCAGACTTTGCTTCATGTAGACCTTCGTGGAAATACAAACAAAATCCTGTTTAAAGTTATTTTAATCAACTTTATTGTTTTAGGTTTTATCAGTCTGTTCTGGGTTTGGGGAATTGGTGTATTAGTTGTTTACTCCGCTGTGTTATTCTTCCTACTGAGAAAATATTTGAGAAGAATTCAGGACCAGTATCAGTTGCTCTTGGAAGCCACCAACGAACTGGCAAAAGGAAACTTAAACGGCACAATTCCTGAAGACTTAGGTATCTTTGAACCCTTCCGTGATGAAATCGGCAAAATCCAGACCGGATTTAAAAAAGCCGTAGAAGAAGAGGTAAAGAGTACAAAAATGAAAACAGATTTAATTACCAATGTTTCTCATGATTTGAAAACTCCGCTTACTGCAATCATCACTTATGTTGACCTTTTGAAAAAAGAAGATTTATCAGAAGAAGACAGACGCAAATATACGGAAATACTGGATACCAAGGCAAACCGTTTAAAAGTTCTAATCGAGGATTTGTTTGAAGTCAGCAAGGCAACAAGCAAGACTGTCACCTTAAACATTATGGATGTGGATATTGTCAGCCTTATGCGTCAGGTGAAACTGGAGCTTCAAGATAAAATTGACGCAACAGACTTACTTTTCCGCTGGCAGCTTCCGGAAGAAAAGGTTATCCTGCCTCTGGATAGCCAAAGAACCTATCGTGTATTTGAAAACCTGATTGTAAACATTACAAAATACGCAATGCCTCGCACCAGAGTATATATTACTATGGAAAATACAGAAAATCATGTAAAAATCATTATGAAAAACATCTCTGCCACAGAGCTGAATTTCAATCCAAATGAGATTACAGAACGATTTGTACGAGGAGATGCGTCCAGAAATACAGAAGGAAGCGGGCTTGGTCTTGCCATTGCAAAAAGCTTTACAGAATTGCAGGGCGGACGGCTGGATATTTCCACAGACGCTGACCTGTTCACTGCTGAGATAACTTTTCTAAAACAATAGAAAGAGTTCTATTTGTAGAATTCTTTGCCTGCGGCGGATTGCTTCTATAATTATAACAATGCTCCGCCGCAGTGCAACCCTAAAAATCTTTAATTTAATCATTACTAGCAGTTGAAAAATCTTTCCTTCCGGCTTATAATAAAGAAAAAAGAACAACCGCCCACAAGGGGTTGACCTTTTAATCTATGGATTACCACCCAAGAGACTCGGCCAAAGTTCAACGGGTGGTTTTTCTATGCTTAAAACACTACTTACAAAACGTAAAAACGAATGTCAGTAATGCTAAAATAAACATTCCGAAAGCCATAAGGTCTTTAAAATCAAAATGTTTCATCAGCACCACCCCCATTCTATGTATCATAAAATGAAGGTCAGCCACCCTGCAACACGATTGTTCTTATACGATATTCTATCATTCTTTACATGAGTTTACAATTGGTTCTACAATATTTCTATCTGGCACATTTTCATTGCCTCTAAAGCATTCCTGTGACTTTCCGGTGATACCCCCGCACAACAATTCGCATCTACAAAAATCTCAGCTTCAGGAAGTGAAGATTTCAATATCATAGCATTGGAAATCACACAAATGTCTGTGCACAGTCCAACCAGCTCAATTCTTTCATACTGCCCTCTGGCGGCAATATGTGCCAGCTGTGTGCTTCCAAAAGAAGGTTTTTCCAAAATCATACAATCCTGTGTCAATTTCTGAAGCTTCGGAATAATTTCCCAGCCCTTACTTCCCTTGATACAGTGAGCAATCGGAAGCTTCTTTCCTTCCTGAGTTTCCGAATAATTTTCCTGATGCGTATCCATGGTGAAAATAATATCTTTTCCACATTCCTTAGCAGATTTTACCTTAGAAACCACATTTTCCACAATATTTTGAGCTTCCTTTGTGCCTAAAGCTCCGTCCACAAAATCTGTCTGCATATCCACAACTACTAACAATTCTCTCATTGAAAACCCTCCTAATATTTTTTCAAAATATGTTTTTCGCCTGCTTCATAAAATAACTCACTGATTTCTTCTGAATGAAACAATTCTAAATTTTTCTCAAAGTCTTTTGCCAATGGATACTCTGAAATCTTATCTATAGGAGCCCAGAAAACCTCACCCTCTTCAGAGGACTGCAATGTTCCCGAAAAGCAACTTGTCTTATAAAAAAATACCATACAGCGTACACCGTCTCGAAACCATTCCTTAACTCCACAAAGCTTTACTTCCCGAATATCAAGTCCTGTTTCCTCTTTAATCTCCCGAATAACGGATGGCACTAAAGCTTCTCCTTTTTCTACATGCCCACCGGGAAATGCTACTCCCGCCCAATTTTTCTTTCTTCTGTTCTGTAACAATACATTTCCATGATTGTCATAAATCATGCAGATATTCATAAGCTCTGTCATTTCATTGACGTACATTTCTTATCTTCCTCTCTTTGCGTTGGGATAAATCCTATCCATTCTCTCATCATCAAAACGCTCGTCCAAAATCTTTTCCAGATTATTTTTCGGAACAGGATTTTCTATTCTGTCATTATAGCGATAAAGGGCAAGAGCTGAAATCAACATATTGATTATCATAAATACAATCGCTGCCCACATAATAATTTTACCGCCTTTTTTCGGAAGCTTTTCAATCCATCCTGAGAAAACAGGATACAAAATTTTCAGCCATACCACTGCTGCAATTCCCCAGAAGAAACAAAATAACAAGTTAATACGTCCGCCCAAATTGAAAGGAATTTTGCTGTAATCCCAGAATACCGTTCCAAACACCAGCTCCGTAAACACACTGCAAATATATTCATAAGCGCCGCCTAAAACTGTTCCGTATAGGAAAATATAACGGTCGCTTTTATCTTTATACTTATACAAAAATGCAGTGAGGCAAGCACAGCCAAGTCCCCATACAATACTGAAAGGTCCGTATACCACACTGCTTCGGCTCATCCATCTTCCGGCTGTAATGCGACAAAAAATCGTCTCTGTAATATCTCCCAGAAATGCTCCGATAAAAAACAGTCCTACAATTTTATAAAAACAACAGCCCTCTGCAAAGACCTTCGACTCTTTCTTATGTTCCTCAGTCTCAATAATGCGTTCCTTCTCAATATTCGGATACGCCTTTTCCATTCTGTGCTGCACCTTCTTCGTCAGCACATTCCCGAAATTCTCTGTAACTCCCTGCACATAGTCTACAAACTTATGTGTCTTAATCGTATGCTTAATCTGAAGCACCGTTGTCACACAACAAATGGTATCGACCAGTAAAATAACTCCGAAAACAATCTCTAAAATCAGCAAAATTTGTCCGGGAATAAAGCTCATCAATTTTACCAGCAACGGATTGATAAAACGCATACATATTACAGCGCTGACACCAAAGAATAGTAAGTGAATAAAGTTCAAATATCCTTGAAACTGAAAACGTCTCTTGCTGTAATCCCACCATTTCCTGTTAAAAGCTTTTTCCAAAACAGCGCCGGTCACTACAATAACGATAAATGCAATGACGCAGCCTCCCAAAAACAGGAAGAAAATCTTATTTGTCAGCTCAGGCAAAAAGATACAATAAGCAACTCCCATAATTCCGTAAATTGGACAAAGCGGAATATTTAGAAATCCCGTATTTACAAACCTTCTTCTGCGAAGGGCATTGGCAATGACACCTGCACACCATCCGATAAAGGAATAGATATAAAAAATCCAAAATAATTCACTCCACGTATAAACCATAAGCTCTCCTCTTTTGTGTTTATTTTATGGAACATACTATACCGAAATTATGGGGTAAATGCAAGTTTTCTGTCACAGTTGGCATAAACAGCATACCATGGCTTCGTATCTCTCCGTTTTCTGTTCAATATCTTTCTCTGTGACACCATAATATCTATAAATACTGTTTGCTATTTTTTGAAGTCTCCTCATGTATTTATTCTCTCCGGTACATTGAATAGCTAAATGTTTATTTACCTTTTCTATGTTTATCTGTACGGAAGCATTTTCTGCACACTTGATTTTATATACGTGGAAATCCATTGGAAAATCCTTCTCTGAAATCTCATTCACCCCTTCTGCCCATTCTTCATATTTCGCATGAAACTCTCTCCACTGGTCTTTATCCGCCTCTTTGGGATATTCTGGTTTAGGCAATTCTTTTAAAAGCTCCGGTCTATATTCTTCAATTAAAGACTGTTTTAAATACTTTTTATGTTCTAAATAAAAATCATCGTGTTCTATTTCTTTTGCATTATATTTTTTCATTATAAATCTAATAACCTGCTTTATCGTATGAGGTTGCGCTTGAATACGCTCTTCTAACCGCATCCTCCGTATTTTATAAACAAGATATTTCACACTCCTTATAAAACTTTTCCTTTCTTTTGAACCTGCCACAAAAATACTTATAGGTCCATCGTCTCCTCCTATGATTGTTACACTTTTTCTTTTACTTTCCATAAAACACCCTCCTGTTTTAATCTATCTTCATTGCTTCTATTTTAGCAGACAAAATCTTAATCTACAATTACAAGAAATAACGAACACTGTTTTCGTTTGTCGCATATTCAAACATACTACAAGCTTATTATAAACAACGGATTACCAGATGGTATTGTTGCCATATATCTTAATTATTTATTAAAAAGGAGAGCATTTAGCAATCCTTTCAAAGGATTTTCTAATGCCCTCTTGTCAATGAAATATTTAATTTATTGATGCCTCAGTTTTTTTCATATCTTGAATTCCTTTTAAAAGCTTTGCAGCGTAATCTACATCTCCTGCCCATCCTGTTCCGTTAGGATTGTTTGGAATACTCAGCCACTCCACATAAGGCGCTTTTCCTCTGAGCCATTCTCCCCATCTAGGGTCAACACATTCATTTTTCAACGGCTCATCATTTGCATAGCATTTTAAATGCTGAACATGCGCCCGAATACCAATTCTTACATTTTCAAAAGAATTGCCGCTGACACCATTTCCGGTAGCTCCTAAGCCTGCAAAATTAAACTGCTCGATTTTTACACTTCCGCCAAATTGCAGAAATCCTGTTTCAATCATAGATTGTACAAATGCCACTTCCGCCTTAATTCCTTCGATTTCACATTCTTCATAATAAATTTGGCAGAATTCTTCAATTGTTGCTGCTCCACCTGCCTTTAACGCTTCAGCAGGATAAGGTTTTCCGCTCTTTTTATAATAGCTCACCATCTGTTCTACTGTAACAGAGCTGTCTCCCGCTATTTCGTAATACACCTTAATGGCGTCATTTACCGGCGGCTTTGAAGACGGCTGATTATTCAATTCACCTGAATTCTCAAAATAATACCATACGTTATCGATAAGCTGCCAACCCGTTACCATTGCTCCGCTTCCGTCGAAATAATATTTTTGATTTCCAATAGTCTGCCAGCCGGTCTGCATCACTCCGTTTTTGTCCATATAATACCATGTTTCGCCTATCTTCTGCCAACCGATTTGCTTCAAGCCCTCACTTGTATGATAATACCATTTACCATCTGTAAAATGCCAACCCGTATATAATGCTCCTGTGTTTGCATCAAGATACCATTTTTGTCCTCCTATCGTCTGCTCACCCTTTAACAGATAACCGGAAGTATTAAAATAGTACCACACATTATCAATAAACTGCCAGCCTGTTTGCATCTCCCCACTGGCATTAAAATAGAACTTTTCATTTCCAATGGCCTGAAATCCTGTGAGCATGGCTCCGCTTCCGTTCATATAATACCAATGATTTCCTAAAAGCTTCCAACCCGTCTGCATCGCTCCGCTTCCGTCCATATAGTACCACGTTCCGCCAACTTGCTGCCAGCCCGTTGTCATGGCTCCGCTTTCGTCCATATAGTACCACGTTCCACCTATAAGCTGCCAACCCGTTGTCATCACTCCGTCAGCGTTCATATAATACCATGTTCCACCGATAAACTGCCAACCTGTTTGCTTCAATCCCTCACTTGTATGATAATACCATTTGCCAGCCGTATAATGCCAGCCGGTATATAATGCTCCTGTATTTTCATCAAGATACCATTTTGTTCCTGCAATGGTCTGCTCACCCTTTAACAAATAACCTGAGCCGTTAAAATAGTACCATACATTCTCAACAAGCTTCCAGCCGGTTGCCATAGCTCCACTTTCATTTAAGTAGTATGTCTGATTTCCAATAGTCTGCCAGCCGGTCTGCATGACTCCGCTTCCATTCATATAGTACCATGTTCCGCCAATTTGCTGCCAACCCGTCTGCATCGCTCCGCTGCTGTTCATATAATACCATGTTCCGCCGATTTGCTGCCAACCTGTCGTCATGGCTCCGCTGCTGTTCATATAGTACCATATTCCGCCAATCTGCTGCCAGCCGGTCGTCATGTTGCTGTTTGTATCAAAATAATACCATACGCCGTCTATGGATTTCCATGTGCTTGTTGCATATTTTCCGTTTCCTTCCTTCCATTTCCAATGCTCACCTGTAAATTCCCACTTACCTTTATCTTTTGTAAGGCCATAGTACTTGATAATTCCTGCGGCGTCTGCTTCACCTAATTTTTTAAGATTTTCCTCTGTTTGAAACCATTTTGCATCTGATACATTTGAAACAAACGCATGCTCAATAATCAATCCCGGAAAACCGTTTCGCTTTGAATGTCTGATTACTGCATAGCTGTCATCGCCTTTGTCTCCACGATTTTTAAGTCCTAATTTTGCAAGCTCACCTACAATATCCTTCGCAAGCTCCTGTGCATTTTCCTCTCCCTGCGGATAGTATACTTCTGCTCCCTGCGCTGCACCGGAAACCGAAGAATTGATATGAAAGCTGATAAATACGTCAGCATCCTTTGTTTTTGCCCACTCTACACGTTTCAGGATATCATCGATGCTGTTCGTATCAGGATATGGACAATTTCCGTCTGTTCTTGTCATATACACAGATACACTTGAATACTGCTCCAATACTTCCTTACAATACTCTGCAATTTTTAAGGTTACAACTTCCTCTCTGACACCATTGGCAGTTGCTCCTGAATGTTTGCTGGCATCATGTCCGGGATCAAGCACAATAACTAAATTTGAATTGCTTCTTTCCTTTTTATTCTTATCAAACGGTACTGCCTGCTCAGAAAGTGCATCTGCAACATTTTTCTCAACCGTTGCTGCATTCGCTGTTTCAATTGTAACAACTGCCTCTTCCCCGGATTGACTTTCCATTTCTATGTAATCACTTTTAACACTATCATTGACCTTCTCACCCACTCCAAAGTAAGCGTTGATTTCAAGGTCTTCTGCTGTAAAAGTTTTTGTACCCAAGTCTGTTGTAACACTCAGCTCTGCTACATGATAAGCTCCTTGTTCAAAGCTATTCTCGTATAAGAAGAGGTTGTCCACTCTCTTTTGGGAATTTAAAACAGTTCGTGAGCCATCTTCATTCTCCACTACTAAATCTATACTCCGAATATCCGACGTTCTTTCTCCCCACGAAAGAACAATACTTTGCATAGCTCCCACGTCTAATTCTGCTTCATCGATATAAATATAATTCAGTTCATTTTCAATCGTTTTTGTTTCTTCTTGAACCTGAGATTTTGCTTCACTTGATGCACTTACTGTATTTCCTGTTGCCGGCAGTGCAAGCATCACTCCTGCAAGCATCGTAACAGCCCACTTGGCTAACTTCTTTTTCATTTGTTCTCTCCTATTTTATTCAAATTTTCTTAAATATTCTGCATATTCTGCATGACCGGTAGTTAATGTCTGTCCTTCTTCTGTAATTTTGATTTCTTCGGCTTTATATGCGTCCAGATATGTGTTTACAATACAGCCCACAATTTCTCTTTCCCCGGCAGTTCCAAAACTTCTCAGCCAATCCCCGAACACAGTATCTGTATCCAGTTCAAGCTTGTCTCCGCTTACTTGAAAAGACAAAATCTCGCTGTCTGTGGGAACAATTTCATTCTCTTTTAATAACTCCCATAGAACTGTTTCATTTAATGTCTGACACTCTTTTGCTTCCGTTATGTACACTCCGTTATCGGGGTTAAGCTTATAAATATTTACAACCTCTGTTTTTATATCTTCTTTTTTCTCACATCCTGCCAAAGCCAACAGTATGCTGCAAGACAATAGTAAAACAGCTTTCTTTTTCATTTAGTTCCTCCCCTGTACAGCAAATTCCAAAGCTTAATTTCGAAATTCATTATAACATCAAGCTTTTGTTCCTTCAATCACGAATTTTATTGTATACTTAATTGTATGATGCTGTAATATATGCTAAAATACAGAAACATTTATCTATCTTTTTAACAATTATTTCGCTCATCAAGCAAGGAGGTTATTATGATTACTTACAGAAAAGCGCTTCCGAAGGATTTCCCTCATATTCTCGATTTTCTTAATATGGTATTCAGTATGTCACATTGCCCTCATGATTTCCGTCAACTTCTTCCCAAAATCTATAAAGAAGGACAGGAGCAAAAATCTATTCACTATCTTGCTTTAGAAAATGAAGAAATTAAAGCCTGTGTATGCGTTGTTCCTGTTACCTTATATTGCGGTAATAAAACCATCACCTACGCTACCGTAGGCAGTGTTTCCGTTCATCCTTATTCCAGAGGAAAAGGCTACATGCGTAAGCTGATGCACATGGCAATTCAGGACATGAAAAAGAATAATATTTCTATGAGCACGCTTTCCGGTCTCAGAAACCGCTATCAATACTATGGATATGAAAAAGGCGGCATTACTTTCCAATATTGCTTTACCTCAGATAATTTTCGCCACTGCCGTGAAAGATTTCCCAAACGGGACATTAACCTCTGTCTAATTCAGAACGAGGAAACTCCTTTATTGGCTAAAATTCAGGAAATACAGGAAAATCAATTATTATTTGTCAAAAGAAATCCCGAAGATTTCCTTTCTATTATGAAAAGCTGGAATACTAAACTTTATGCTATCTTGGAAAATCAGATGTGTAAGGGATATGCTGCCCTTCAGGGAAACCATATCTTAGAAATGTATTTAACCGATGAAAATTTGTTGTTTACCTCGCTGGAAAAATGCTTGACAGAAAGTAATTCAAAGGAGCTGTTCCTAAGAGTTTCCCCCTGCGACTCCCACCTATTTAAAGGGTGCACCCAACTTTTTGAGTCATTTTCCATATCTTTGGATGATAATTATATGATTTTTGATTATCCTAAGGTTTTAGAATTTTTCTTAAATGTAAAAGCTTCTTACATCCCTTTAAGCTCCGGAAGTTGGAATTTTACGATAAAAGAGTATGGAAGCTTCAAAATTCAGGTAGATAGCGGAATTCCTTCCGTTACACAAATAGAAAATCCAGAAGAACACTCTGCTTTGGAATTTTCTTCTTTTGATAGTATTTTAGCTTTATTCTCTCCTAATCACAGCTTAATTTTAGATGAAACACAGTTACCGAAAAATTGTAACTGGTTTCCGTTGCCGTTGGGGCTGTCACCACTTGATAAATGTTGATAAATTTATTGGAAAATATAAGGACTTACTGATTTTGAATGCCTGAAATCAGTAAGTCTCCATATTTTGCAGATAAATTTCTAGCATTTTTTTACACAATGCAACATCTTCTAGCATTACTCTCATTTATATGACAAACACTCTTTTTAATTTCATTCTGTCTGCATCATAACCACGTGCGGGTTCAAGTCCCGCTGCCACTTTTAACACTGTTACCAAATATTTGTATTTATTTCCTATGTTCCTATTTATTAACAAAATGTGATATGCGAAATATAACAGTTACATTACTAAAGATATCTTATGTTTTTACTTACCAAACGAAGTTTTTTAATCTCATTTAAGACTTTCTCGTTTAAATACATTTTATGTTCCTATTTATCCTAAATGTTAATTCTTTTACTACCTTTAAATACGTCTAACGTTATCTCTTTAAAATATATCAGGCAACCCTCAGATTGCCCGATATATAAGTTATTCCACTCTACTCAAACTCTATCGTCGCAGGCGGTTTCCCCGTACAATCATACATTACTCGATTTACGTGTTTCACCTCATTTACAATTCTGCTTGTGGTCTTTCCAATAACCTCCCACGGAATTTCTGCGCTCTCAGCAGTCATAAAGTCCGTAGTCGTTACCGCTCTTAATGCCACTGCGTAGTCATAAGTTCTCTCATCACCCATAACTCCCACAGAACGCATATTAGTCAGCCCTGCGAAATACTGTCCAATTTCCTTATCCAGTCCGGCTTTTTTAATTTCCTCACGCCAAATCGCATCTGCTTCCTGAACCATTTTTACCTTCTCAGCAGTAACTTCGCCAATGATACGAATACCAAGGCCCGGTCCCGGGAATGGCTGTCTGAATACAAGATATTCCGGAATACCAAGCTCTAAACCTGCTTTACGCACTTCATCTTTAAACAAATCACGCAGCGGCTCGATAATTTCCTTAAAATCAACGTAATCCGGCAGTCCGCCTACGTTATGATGTGATTTAATAACCGTAGACTCACCGCCAACGCCGCTTTCTACCACATCAGGATAAATTGTTCCCTGTACTAAGAAATCAACGGCTCCGATTTTCTTTGCCTCTTCTTCAAAGACACGGATAAACTCTTCACCAATAATTTTACGTTTCTGTTCCGGTTCTTCCACGCCTTTTAATTTTGCATAAAAGCGTTCCTGTGCATTGACACGAATGAAATTCAAATCATACTGACCGTTTGGTCCGAATACAGCTTCCACCTCGTCACCTTCATCTTTACGAAGAAGACCATGGTCTACAAATACGCAGGTAAGCTGATTTCCCACTGCTTTTGAAAGCATAACTGCTGCAACAGAAGAGTCCACTCCACCGGAAAGCGCACAGAGAACTTTTCCGTTTCCGACCTTCTTACGAATTGCCTGAATAGACTCCTCTACGAAAGAGTCCATCTTCCAGTCACCAGAGCACTGACATACATTATAAACAAAGTTAGAAAGCATCTGCTTTCCTTCCTGTGTGTGTAATACTTCGGGATGGAACTGTGTTGCATATAAATTCTTTTCTGTGTTTTCAACGGCTGCAACCGGACAATCTGCTGTATGAGCGCTGATTTCAAATCCCGGAGCAATCTGAGAAATATAGTCGTTGTGGCTCATCCAGCAAATGGTTTTCTCTGATACATTTTCAAAAAGCTTGGAGCTCTGATTAACAGTTACTTCAATTTTACCATATTCTCTAACAGGCGCTTTTTCAACCTTTCCGCCTAGAAGGTGCATCATAAGCTGAGAACCATAGCAAATTCCTAAAATTGGAATGCCAAGCTCAAATATTTCCTTTGTATAAGTAGGAGAATTCTGCAGATAAACGCTGTTTGGTCCACCTGTAAAAATAATACCCTTCGGCTGCATTGCTTTAATTTTTTCAATATCTGTTTTATAAGAATAAATTTCACAGTAAACATTACATTCTCGCACACGTCTTGCGATTAACTGATTGTACTGTCCACCGAAATCAAGAACGATGACTACTTCGTTTTTCACGCTTTTTCCTCCTAACACTCTATCTCTGAAATATTTTATCAAGAATGGTTTCTATTATAAAATAGACTTTGACGATTTACAAGAAAAATTTCTCTAATATTTTTTATTTCATAGGAGGCAATCTCCTTGGAAATAAAATAATCTTATCGTCAGATGTCTCCGCCGGCATTTTTGTCTTTTCTGCATTTCCTCGTTTTGTAACGGTATTGGTTTCTTTCCATGCGTTCTCTATTTTATGAAACAGTCTGGTTCTCATGCTGTCATTCTTCATCATTTCCTCATATTCCCAAAGGGCATGCTCTAACATATCTAAGATTTCTTCCATTGTTCCGCCTATTCGAATAATAAACTGAATGGTGCGGCACAAAAGCTCTGCGTCTTCTTTTCCCTCTTTTCCTTCTTTCATGAAGAAAGCTTTTAACTGCTCCATGTTCTTTCCAAAGGGCAAATAACCATTTTTACCTAAACATTCTATTTCTTCCTTTGACGGAATATAAAAATTCATTCCCTGCTGTTCCTGAAGAAGTCTGTTGTATTCACTTTTTTCTTTATACAACGATAATACAATCTGGCTGCCCTGCATTACAAAACATTTTTTGTTCTCTGGAATATCTTTTAGAAAAGCCATGGTGGAAAATTCATCTTTTTCCAGTCCTGTATCTCTTTTATACAATTCCGCTGCTTTTTCCACAGGACAAATCCCATACAGCTCTGCCGCCACGTTAAAATACATCAGAAACGTCTCTACATCCTGACATTCCTTCTTCCAGTCTTCTGTGCAATTCTCTTGGTAAGCTTCTTTTACTTCTTTTGGCAGGCAAAACATACTGTCTGTCAAGTCTGCATAGACTCCGACATAGGCGCCTTCCAATAAATATGCGTATCTCATATCTTCAAAAGAGACTTTTCGTATTGTGTTTTCACTTTCCAAAAATTGTATTTCATCTTCACTTAAAAATCTGAAATACCTGCACATAACCTCTTTACTCAATAACTCTTTTATTAAAAATTCTACCAATTCTGTTTTTTTATATTTCGAATAACCGGATAAGTGATGTACTTTTGCAATTTCAACTAAATCCGTTTTCGAATATTCCGTTAAAATTTCTTTCAAAGTCACATCGGAAGCCTCACATTCCAACTCACTTAATACTTCATTTATCCCCTCTAAATCATACTTCTGTGTAAGTTGCTCTCCTACCCATTCTTTTATTTCTCTGTATTGAGAATGTTTTGGATTACTTAGAATATCTTGCATCTCATAGTATCCATATATTCCTCCACAGTCCTCGTAAGGTGTCTCTCCCTTATATTTTAAAACTTTTGCATAAGAATATTCGTAATCGTCTATGATTTCTTCCACAGTAACATTATGTTCCCAATCATCTCCGAAGTCATATACATAAGTAAAATTATTTTGTCTCTCTAAAAGAGTATCTATGACGGTTTCTTTCTCATCCAAACTCTCATTATCCATATCTTCAAAAAAATCCAGCTCATCGGACTTCATTTTGACAGAAATCCCCAAACGAGAAAACTCAAAACAGTGCATGTGATAGCCAATCCATCCCATGGTAATATTCAATATTTCTGCCAGTTCTTGAAAAGTAATGCCGGAAGGCACTATGACTCTTCGCCAAATAGGCGGGTGCGAATTTTTAATTTGTATTTTTAACTGATATGCTTTCATTGGCATCCTCCTTTTACAACGGATTTACATGCACCATACAGTGTTTCACCAGCGGAAATTCCTCCTCCACCTTATCGTGAACAGCCTGCGCTATTTCATGCCCTTCTCTCAGGGTAATGTCTCCGTCTGCGGCAATCTCAATATCTACATACATCTTTGCCCCAAACAATCTGGTGCGCAATACATCCACTTTTAAAACTCCCTGCTGTTCTTCAATTAACCGGCGCATTTTTTCTTCTGTTTCTTCATCACAAGATTTATCTACCATTTTATCAATGGCATCTTTAAAAATATCGTAAGCTGCTTTCACAATAAACACACAGATAACCACACTGGCAATCGGGTCTAACACCGGAAATCCCAGACGTGCGCCGCCGATACCGATAAGAGCTCCTACTGAAGACAAGGCATCTGAACGATGATGCCACGCATCTGCCATCAAAGCGCCGGAATTTATTTTCTTGGCAGCGCTTCTGGTATACCAAAACATTCCTTCCTTCACCACAATAGAAGCAACCGCTGCAATCAGGGCAATCATTCCGGGGATTTCATCTTTTCCTGCTGTACCCTCAATAATCTTGTTAATACCTCCGATACCAATGCCAATCCCTGTGGCAAACAGCACAACTGCCAATAAAATTGCCGCCACGCATTCCAACCTGTCGTGCCCATACTGATGGTCATCATCTGACTGTCTGCTGGCAATATTAATTCCTAAAATCACAATAATTGTGCTGAATACATCAGACGCTGAATGAACTGCATCCGAAATCATTGCTCCGGAATGTCCCACAATACCTGCTATTAATTTAAAAATAGAAAGGATAACATTCCATACAATCGTGACTGCTGATACTCGCATTGCTGTCTTTTTTTCTTGTTCCATATTCTCATTCCTTTCCAAATTTTTATTCTTTCTATCTTAGCACTTTTTTCATTTTGTGTCATGTACTTTCCATAAAGTTTAGAAAAACCTCCTCTGGCAAAATTTTACCAAAGAAGGTTTTCTGTTATCTCTTATTCTTTTATTTCTTCTGACTTCCTGCCAAAAATTCCTTTACCACATTCTTGACAATGGCTTTTTCTTCTTTATCCAGCAAATGTGCATAACGATTGTCCGTAGCAGCTGTTTCTAAAATTCCCCGCTCAATTTCTTTTAAAACCTCATCTTTTTTTGAGTTTTCAACAGGTTTTGCTGTTTTCTTTATCGGAACTACTTTTGCAGGCTCTTTACAGCGATTTTCCACATAATCCAATAGATTCGTTTCTATTTCTTCCTCATGATATCCTGTTCCTGTTAATATTTTTAACCCCAAAAGTACAATTCCCAGTCCAATGGTAGTAAAGACTGTAAGGCTCATGGCAGGAAGCTCTGCCTTTAGCGGGAAAAGTCTTACAACTTTATCTCTGCCTTCTCCCAAAAGAAAAAACTGGCCTCCTGCAAATAAAAATGAGAGGCATAAAGTAATCCATGAAATGCCCTTTATCTGGTGCATACTACACGGTCCTATCTTTCGTCCTCTCATGCGTTTCATTACATAAACTGCCGGGTTATGTATCTGTATGTTATCTTTTAACAGCTTTTGATGCTCTGCAATAAAATTAGCTGTCCATTTCTCTTTTGCTTGTGCCGGGTTTTTCGACTCCTTCAAAACCCTTTTGTTACTTGTGTAAATTGCCAGCATACTTACAATACTGACAAGCCCCATCAGGCATGTCCCATAATAAAAAATCAGGTACTCCATAGCTCCTCCTCATTTTCGGCGCATAGACATTTTATGTTCTGCGTCTCTTTTTCTCTATGAACTCTATTATATAGCACCTAATCATTTTTGGAAACAAAATTCGCTCGACAAATGCTCGACAGAAATGACAATTTATGCCATTAGCTATTTTACAATCTTTCCATCATGCTGCTCACAAGGTTTACTGTATGGCGAATTGCCTGTCTTTCAAATGTAGGATAGTCTACATGTGCGCTGTCATCCGCCTTGTCGGAAATGGCACGGATTACTAAATACGGAATTTTGTTTAAATATGCAGCCTGTCCAATAGCAGCCCCTTCCATTTCCGTACAATACGCTTGTGTGTTTTCAATAATTCTTTCCTTTGTTTCTTTATCTGCCACAAACTGGTCACCGCTGGCAACACGCCCTTCAAATACCTGAATATCAGGATTAACTTCTTCGCACACTTCCTTTGCCAGCTTTCTTAAATTCTCATCTGCCTCAAATGCCAGTGTTTCCATACGAGGTATCTGTCCCAGAGGATATCCGAATTCTCTGGCATCTACATCGTGCTGCATGGTATCTGTGGATAACACAATATCACCGATATTGATTTCTGCCTTTAAAGAACCTGCTATTCCTGTGTTAATCACAGCTTCAACCTGAAATTCATCTGCTAAAATCTGCGTACAAATGCCAGCATTTACTTTACCGATACCGGAGCGAACCACAACAGCAGTCTGTCCCTTCAGATTGCCCTTTACAAATTTCATTCCTGCTTTTTCCACAATTACTGTATCTGTCATTTTTTCTTTTAACAGCTCTACTTCTTCTTCCATAGCGCCGATAATTCCAATCATATTCATAATCCATTCACCTTTCCTGTAAAATATTGTTCTCTGCCTTTCACTTTAACATAATCTTTCCTTCGTTGCCAGTTGTTTCTTTGTCTTTACGTTTTTTTTCAGTCATGCTATAATTCACACTGAAGAAACAAACAAAGGAGGATTTTAAGATGGCTGTATATAAAACAAAAGGCGTATGTTCACGCTCTATTGAATTTGAAATTGAAGGTGATGTTGTAAAATCCGTAAAATTCAACGGTGGCTGCAACGGAAACACACAGGGAATTGCAAGCCTTGTTCAGGGAATGAAAGTGGATGATGTTATCCAGAGATTAAAAGGAACAGACTGCAACGGCAGAGGAACCTCCTGCCCTGACCAGTTGGCAAAAGCTTTAGAAGAAGCCAGAGCTTAATCATTTTCCTTAATAAAATTAAACATAAAAAATGGAGCGGTCACTTTAAGCAATGCTCCATTTTTTTTAATTTCCCCACGGTACTTCTTCTGCCGTAATCTTTCCCGTATATTTATTCACAAGATAACGCAATCCGAAATCTGTGATGTCACCCTCCGCTGTTTCATATATCTTATAAAAATTAAACATATAAGACTCCCCGTCGTCCGAAATTCTATCGTAAACCACCTCTATGGTATACGGAACATTTTCCTGTCCTTCATAAGTACCCATACCAGTTTCCAAAACAGCATAGAAATTTCCTTTTGCATTATATTGAGAGCTGCTGGAGGAATAGGAGAGAGAAAGAACCTCATCATAGAGATATTGATACGCATCCTCGACGGTTTCATAAACTCCCCTTTGCTCCTGCGTCTTGCTTTCCTCCGTTTCCTCCGCTTTTTCTTCCCGTTCCTCGACAGGCTGATATGCCGAAGTTTCCCACATTGACATAGTCCTGACAAAATAATTTCCGAAAAATCCTACGGATACTACGGTAAATATTCCCAGTAAAATACAGCCTCCTGTAATGCTCCTGCCAGGATATCGCATTTTATATCGTTTCAGATTTCCTACGCCAATGCACCAAATATAAACAGCGCCTATCAATAATAACAGCATTTTACCCTTTTCAAAAAAGTCATAATAAAAATATCCGTATTCCTTTAAAATAATTCTGGCTGCTGTGTAAGATAATACACATATTACATACAAGATAAGAAAAATTTTAGACCATTTTCGTTTTTTCAATCTCTTCACCTCAAGGTTCCATAACCTTTATCTTTCCGTATTCTCCGTCAAAACCGGAAATACACTGTACCTCACCTTTTCGAATATGAGAAATCCCCTCTGCAATCGTTTCTCCCATCTGCCTCTTAATATCCTCCAAAGGAATTTCTCTTAAAATCTCAAATTCTGTACCCAGCTTTAACAGAGCCTGCTGATATTTCTCAAAAACTTTTTTAGAAGCAGTGGAATATCCCATGTCTTCTGCAATAATTTCCATTAACGGAACCAGCTTTTCAAAAGGCTTTGCTCCTTCTTTTATATATCCTTCTTCCTTGTCAGCCAGCTCTTCTATTCTGTGCAGTACGCCTACGGTCAGCTTTTTCCCGCATACAGGGCATATTCCTCCCTGCTCCTTTGTCTGTTTTGGCGTAAGACAAACCTTACACTTTCTGTGTCCGTCAAGGTGGTATTTTCCCTCCTCAGGATAAAATTCTATGGTTCCCGAAAGCCCTTCTCCCGTCTGAATGGCTTTTTCCAAACCATTATAAGACATTTCTATTTCCATTAAATTAGCTTCTCTTCCCAGTTTTGACGGAGAATGTGCATCAGAATTGGAAATAAGCTGCATCTTTTCAATGGCAGGAACTCTCCAATTCATGGCAGGGTCAGAGGACAAGCCTGTCTCCACGGCATGAATATAATGTGTTAATTCCTCAAAACATTCTTCAGGAGATGAAAATGCAGAAAATGCTCCCATCATAGAAAAATGCGGTGTCCAGATATGTGCCGGTACATAAATTCCTTTTTCCGTGGTCTCAAGGAGCATTTCCAGCAAGTCCTTACAGGGCAACCCTAAAATCGGACGTCCGTCAGAATGAAGATTTCCGATTTTTTCTAATTTTTCCGATAATTTCTGTGCTTTCTCTAAACTGGGAAGTATCAGCAGGCTGTGAACTCGCCTTGTCTTTCCGCCTTTTTTATAAATAGAGCTGATTTCCCCTGTAACTGCAAACCTAGGTGTTATGGTTTCCGGTACAAATCCATCTGAAATTCGATATTCTTCTTTCAGACAATAGAGTCCATCTTCTGCAGGTTCCAGCTTTTCCCTCATTTCATTTTGCCATGCCGGATGGGTAAAATCCCCTGTTCCCAAAATCTGTATTCCCTTTTTTCGTGCCCACATTTCCAGATGCTCCAAGTCACAGTCTTTACTTGTTGCTCTGGAAAATTTAGAATGTATATGCAAATCTGATATTAACATAATTTTCTCCTCAATACTTGCTTTTCCTTTACAGTGACCTTATACTTAATAGTATGATTATCTAATTATAGTATCAAAACGGAGGCATTACAACTATGGACAATCGTTCTTCAGCAACTCTTATGACCAGCGGTCCTATCTGGAAGAAAATCATCGCATTTGCTGTCCCACTGTTTTTCGGTAATTTATTTCAACAGCTTTACAATACTGCTGACTCCTTAATCGTAGGAAATTATCTGGGAAGCAGCGCTCTGGCAGCCGTAAGCTCGTCCGGAAATCTGATTTTCCTTATGGTTGGATTTTTCAATGGTATTGCCATTGGTGCAGGTGTTGTCGTTGCAAAATATTTCGGTGCAAAGAAATTTGATTTAGTGCAAAGAGCTATTCATACCATCGTAGCTCTCGGTATTGTGTCAGGAATTTTACTGACTGTTGTGGGTGTGGCCGCAGCGCCTCAGATTTTGGTGATGATGGGAACTCCTGCTGAAGTTCTGCCAAACTCAGTCACCTATTTCCGCATTTATTTCTGCGGTTCTCTGGCTTTTGTTATGTATAACTTCCTTGTGGGAATTCTTCAGTCTGTAGGTGACAGCAAGCACCCTTTAATTTATTTAATTATATCTTCTATTATTAACATTGTGCTGGATTTAATTCTCGTAGCAGGATTAGGCATGGGTGTAGGCGCTGCTGCTTTTGCTACTGTAGTTTCTCAGTTTATCAGTGCGCTCTTATGCTTGCTTCAACTTTTAAAAAGCCCAGAAGAATACAAAATACATCCGTCCCGTATTCGTATGGACTGGCTGATGCTCCGCCAGATTATTTCCAATGGTCTGCCGGCAGGACTGCAAAACTCCATTATTTCACTGGCAAATGTAGTTGTTCAGTCCAATATTAACAAGTTCGGACAAATGGCAATGGCAGGCTGCGGTTCCTATTCCAAAGTAGAGGGCTTTGCGTTTCTCCCTATCACCTGCTTTGCCATGGCGCTAACTACCTTTATCAGCCAAAATCTAGGTGCAAAGGAATATCAAAGAGCAAAAAAAGGGGCTGTATTCGGTGTTATCTGTTCTCTTTCCATAGCTGAATTGATTGGAGTTGTTATTTACTTCTTTGCACCCCAATTTCTGGCAGCTTTTAACGACACCCCTCAGGTTATTGCCTATGGAACAGACCAGGCACGTATTGACGCCCTATTTTATTTTCTTCTTGCCTTCTCACACTGTATGGCAGGAATTTTGCGTGGTGCGGGAAAATCCACAGTTCCTATGTTCGTCATGCTGATATGCTGGTGTATTATCCGCGTAAGCTATATCACTGCAGCGGTACACTTTATCCCTGATATTCACGTTATCTTCTGGGCTTATCCGCTGACATGGACATTAAGCTCTATTACCTTCCTTATCTACTTCTTAAAGTCGGATTGGATACATGGATTGGAGAAACAAAGAATAAATTAAAAGAGACTGTTAAAAAACTCCTCTAATAGAAAAATCGCCCAGACCGTAAGGTCTGAGCGATTTTTTGATATAATGAAGAATGCTGCTAAATCAAAATACCAATGATAATTATACAACTCGTTTTATTCCTGTGTACCTTCTGTATTTTCTGTTTCTTCTTCCGGTGTCTCTTCTGTCTCAGGTTGTTTTAATGTATAAACATCATTATCAGACAAAGTCACCTTTTTCCATTCTTTTTCGTTTACAGTAATTTCAGCTTTTTCTTTCCATTCATCTAAAAGCTTCTGATATGCTTCCTGTTTTCTTTCGTTTACAATTTGTTCTTTTTCAGCGTCTGTTGCTTCTCTGTCCAAAACCTGATCCATTCTGACTACATAATAAGCATTTTCGCCTTCTACAACACTTTCATAAACCTGTCCGTCCTGCAATGTTTTTGCCGCTTCCAGAAGTTTTTCATCTAATAAAGTATCTTCTGCACCAAAAGTCGTGTCTAAAGCGCTTAAATTCTCATCCACTTCTTTTGCAAGAGTATCTACATCTGCCATAGCAGGGTCATCAGAAGCTAAAAGCTTATCTAAGACACTCTGTGCCTGTGCTTTTTTCTCGTTTTTCTCCTCATCAGTAAGAGGTGTTGTTGTTCCGTCTTCATTTGTCTTGTCTGCTGTGCTTACCTTGCAATAAGTAATGGCGCTCTGAGCAGCTTCTGTATCTTCCACATTTGTATCTACATCAGCTGTCATCGGGTCATACATCTTATTCTGATAAGTAAACAATGTCAAAAGCTGTTCAATATCGGACTGCTGTACAGAAAGCTTTTCAATCGTTTCTTTTGTATTCGCTTCCATGAATTTTTTTACAGCTTCTTCAATACTTTTCTTTTCTTCATCAGAAACAGAAACCTTGTAATCTGCCGCATGTTCTTTTAACAGCATCATTGCTTTTAACTGTTCCAGTACACTGTCCTTTGTCTGCTCGCCGTAAGTTTTTCCATCCTCTGTCTTCTGCTCCCACATGCCGGTTGTGCCGCCGCCCATCATGGACATATAAGACATCATCTGTACCTGGTTCATACGAAGCACCAAATTTCCTGTTCCTACTGTTACTGTATCTTCTTTTCCTGTTAAAAGTGGTTTTGTTCCATCTATTTTTTTGCTTCCGCAGCCTGCCAGCGCAGATAATCCCAACACACCTGCTGTTGTAAGGCATAACAGCTTTTTCATTGTTCTGTTCATAAGTTCCTCCTGTAAATCCCTTTTGTAGGTATAAATATCTTGTTTTATTATAGACGCTTTTCCTTATCCGAGCAAGAATTATTTCAGTATCAGTTCTTGAAAATCCATTAAAATATCATGAAGAATATTCAGCACATCTAAAATCTCTTTTGGTCTTCTTCCCTTTAAAGAAACCATAAAATACGGCACTTCATCTAACTTCATCTTTAAATTATTCTTATATTTATCCAAAATCTGCGGAAATCCTGCCCCGTCAATTTTTGCTCTTTCAAACATGGTAATCTTCACATCAGTGCCATTTTGTTTGATTTCCTTGATATATGCCTTATGAGCCAGCGCTTTTAAGTTAGCAATAGCCAGAAGGTTCTGAACAGCTTTTGGAGGTTCGCCAAATCGGTCCATAAGCTCTTCCAGCATATCTTCATATTCTTCCTCTGACTCGATACCTGCAATTCTCTTATAAATATCCAATTTCTGATATTCATTTGGAATATATTTCGGCGGAATAAAGGCATTTACTTCCAAATCAATGGCTGTTTCAAAGTCTTCCTGCTGCTTCAGTCCTTTTTCCTCCCGCACAGCCTCATCCAGCATCTTACAGTACAAATCATAACCCACTGCCTGCATGTGTCCGTGCTGTTCTGCTCCTAACAGGTTTCCTGCACCACGGATTTCCAAATCTCGCATGGCAATTTTAAATCCGCTTCCCAAATCCGTAAATTCACGGATAGCATGAAGTCGTTTTTCAGCTACTTCCTTTAACATTTTATTTTTCTTATACATCAAAAAGGCATAAGCGGTCCTGTTGGAACGTCCAACCCTTCCTCTTAGCTGATAGAGCTGGGAAAGTCCCATCTGGTCTGCATCATGGATAATCATGGTATTCGCATTGGAAATATCAAGACCTGTTTCTATAATGGTAGTAGAAACCAGCACATCAATCTCTCCGTTAATAAAACTATACATGATTTTTTCCAGCTGATGCTCCTGCATCTGCCCGTGAGCGAAGGCTACGTTGGCTTCCGGCACTAATTTTGCCACACGATTTGTAACTTCATCAATATCATTGACACGATTATAAACGTAATAAACCTGTCCGCCCCTTGCCAGCTCCCTGCTGATTGCCTCACGCACCATCTCCTCATTATATTCCATAACGTAAGTCTGTATAGGCATTCTGTCCATAGGAGCTTCTTCCAGCACACTCATATCACGAATACCAATAAGACTCATGTGCAGTGTTCTTGGAATAGGTGTTGCAGTTAGAGTAAGAACATCAATATTTTCCTTCAGCTTCTTAATTTTTTCCTTATGAGTAACACCAAAGCGCTGTTCCTCATCAATAATCAAAAGCCCCAAATCCTTGAACTTCACATCATCGGAGAGAACCCGGTGTGTTCCGATAAGAATATCTACCAGCCCTTTCTGGGTATCTGCAATGGTTTTTTTCTGCTGTGCCGGTGTACGGAAACGGCATAACAAATCCACTCTTACAGGAAAATCCTTCATTCGCTGTACAAAAGTATTATAATGCTGCTGTGCCAAAATCGTAGTTGGTACAAGATAAACTACCTGTTTTCCTTCCTGTGCCGCCTTAAATGCAATACGAATAGCAATCTCTGTCTTTCCGTAACCTACGTCACCACAAATCAGACGGTCCATGATTTTCTTGCTTTCCATGTCTTTTTTGGCAGCCTGAATTGCCATAAGCTGATCATCTGTCTCCTCAAAAGGAAACATTTCTTCAAATTCTCTTTGCCATACTGTATCCGGTTCATATTGAAATCCCTGTGTTGCCTGTCTTGCAGCATACAGGCGGACTAAATCCTTGGCAATGTTTTTCACAGCGCCGCGAACCTTTGTCTTTGTCTTCTTCCATTCCTGTCCCCCAAGCTTATTCAACTTCGGTGCTCTGGCATCTGCCCCTGCATACTTCTGAAGCATATCCAGCTGATTAGGCAAAATATAAAGAGTGCTTCCCCCTGCATATTCGATTTTAATATAATCTTTGGCAACTTTATCTACCGTAATTTTCTCAATTCCCTTGTAGACTCCAAGTCCATGATTTTCATGAACCACATAATCTCCAATACTAAGCTCATTAAAGCTTTGTATTCGTTTACCACTATATTCCGATTTTTTTCGTTTTTTCTTCTTTTCCTGTCCGAAAATATCCGACTCTGTAATCAGCACAAACTTAATCAGAGGATATTCAAATCCCTTTTTCGCACGACCGAAAGCTGTCATAATTTCTCCCGGTTCAATCACTCTGTCCATATCCTCTGTATAGAAACTATTTAATTCCTCGTTTCTCAAATCCTCGGCAAGACGTGCCGCACGTGTACGAGAACCTGACAGCAGCAACACACGATATCCTTCTTTTTTAAAGCGTTTTAAATCCTTTACCAGAAGTTCAAAACTGTTGTTATAGGGACTTACCGACTTTGCTGTAATGTAATACTGCTCCGTAATATCCCAATCGCCCTTATGCTGCTCAATGGTACAAAGAGAAACACAATTTTTTCTGTTTATTTTCTGCTGTATCTGTCTGGTACTGCTTAATAAATCCGTCTGTCCTGCCAGCAGATACCCCTTTTCCAGCCTGTGCTCCATACTTTCCCGAAACTCAGTTTCCACAGCCTGTGCCTGCTCCAGCAAACGATTGGTTTCGTCCAAAAGTATCAACGTATTTTCTGTATCGAAATAATCCGTAAAAGTTACTACATCTTTATAAAAATACCGAAGAAAATGCTCTGCCGCTGAAAAATCATGAAATTCTGTGAGATTTTCCAATGCTTCCGTAACTGTCTGCTTTAATCTCCCTGCTTCCTCCGTCAAAAAAGCATCTCGAAATTTCTGTACGGCTGTATCTCTGTCTTTCTGAATTTTTTTAATTCCTTTTTTTAAAACCTCATCACTTAACAACATCTCTGCTGCCGGATAAATGGTAATTTCATCTAAATTTTCAATAGAACGCTGACTTTCTGCATCAAAGCTTCGAATAGAGTCAATCTCATCACCCCAAAGCTCTATACGCACAGGATTGTCCTCTGTCAGTGGGAAAATATCAATAATTCCCCCTCGAAAAGAAAACTGTCCCGGTGCTTCCGCCTGTGCATTTTTCTCATATCCCATTCCTAAAAGCTGTTTTTTCAGCTTATCCATATCAAGGGGGCTGTCACTTTGAAAATGCAGTACATGCTTCTCTATGGTTTCAAGGGGAAGAAGGTAATCCATACAGCCTCCCATGCTGGTAATAACCGTAACGCCCTTCTTCTCCAAAAGCGCAGCCAAAACCTTCATTCTCTCTTTTGTCAAAAGATTTCCGTGTACATCTGCCTCAAAGAAAATCAAATCCTTGGCAGGATAAAACATAACCTCACGATTATAAAGACGATAATCCTCATAAAGCTCTTTTGCCTTTAAATCATTTTCCGCAATAATCAGACAGTTAGCCTTTTCCTGTCCTGTCTTTTTTTTCATCGCTTCAAAAAGCCCATACATAATATGGGCTTTCTGAGTTTCCACACAGCCTGAGAGCTGCAAAATACCTTCGTTTTTTGGAAGCTTTTGTGTAATTTCTTCAAATTCTTTCAGATTTTCTAAAGGCTGCATGAATACCTGCATGATTTTACTCCTCTTTTTTCTTCTTTCCTGAACCGTTATAATGGTTCATTGCTGCATCAATTCCTTTTTCAATAATCATTTCCACCGCATCTGCCGCATCCTGAATAGCTGCATCTACCACTTCTCTCTCCTTGGAAGAAAAACGTCCCAAAACGTAGTCAGCCAAATCCCATCCCTTTGGTTTTGCTCCTACACCTACCTTAATGCGGTAAAAATTCTGTGTGCCGAGCTGAGCAATAATATTTTTAATTCCATTATGCCCTCCTGCACTTCCCTTTTTTCGAATACGAATTTGTCCCGGCTCTAAATCAATGTCATCATAAATGACAATCATCTCTGTTTCCGGATCCATTTTATAGTAATCGATAAATTCTCTTACAGACTCTCCGCTTAAATTCATATAAGTCAAAGGCTTTTCCACAATTACTTTTTCTCCGCCAATTATTCCTTTTCCGTATAAAGCTTTATGAGCAATTCCTGCCTGTGGAATTTCATGACGGTCTATCAGTTCATCCACAACATCAAAACCCATGTTGTGTCTTGTTTTTTCATATTGTTTACCCGGATTTCCAAGTCCCGCTATTAATAACATATCCCTCTCCTTAGTTAAAATATACCAGTTCCTGCTTTAAAGGCTCTGTGGGTTCTAAAGAAATAGCTGTAAGCACCGGTCCTTCTTTGTGATAAGAAGAAACGTACTCATAATCCACCTCTGCCACAACTTTTACCCACTTACCTGTACGCAAATTTTTCGCCTCCGGACTTTTACAGATATATCCGATAAAGCTGGTGTCATCTGCACAGCAGGTCATTGCCATTCTTCCCGGAACAAAAACATTTTTGGGAAATTCTCTGGATTTTAATATCATACCCGTAAAAGCAACCTTCTTGCCTTTATAAGTCTCCGGATGATCCATAGCATCAATAAACCAGATGCCGTAATCCTCGTCCATGATTTCAATTACATCTGCATTGACATCAAATGGCATTTCCTCCGCAAAAATATCTTCGATTTCGCCTTCTTCATCCTCAAAGATAATCTCTGCTCCCTGATTTACTACTTTTACGCTTCTTCTGAAGGATGCCAAAGGCATATCCATAGAACAACGATTAAACAATACCATATCTGCATTTCTCACCATTTCCACAAACAGGGATTTCATATTGTTCATATACACCTGAAAGGTGCTGGCATCTACGGTAACAATGTGCTGCACAATGCCCCAGTCCTTTGGAAGCTGCATTTCCTCGAATTTACTTACCTGCCACATTCCGTTGTATTCTATAATCACTCGTTCCGGACTATAAAAAGCATCATAAGCTACCAGTCTTTCCGGTGTTAATTCATCTAAGCTGTTTAATACCTCCACGGAAGTTCTGCTTTTCTTCAGCATCTTTTCATCAAATTCTACTTCGCCTTCTTCGCAGAGAATTAACAGGGTGTTGCCCTCTATCTGAAAATAATCCTGAGCAATGGTAAAATCTAAAAATGTAGATTTTCCGCTTTCTAAAAATCCTGCCATAAAATAAATCGGCACTCTGATTTCGTCCATTTCTGTTTTCTCCCTTTATTTAAAATCTCAAATACCAAATAATTCTGACAGCTTGTCTTCCTGAATTTTAGAGCCGATAACGCAGATACGTCCTGTGTAATCAGCAGAACCTTCTCTGATATCCGCTTCTCCCGGAACCATATCAAAGTAAATCCACTGTCCATCTTTTCCTTCTACCATACCTTTTGCTCTTAAAATCATACCGTAGCTTTCATCATTAGAAAGTGTATCCAAAATACTCTTGATTTCATCCTGTGAATATATCTTTACAGTTTCCTTACCCCAGCTTGTAAACACCTCGTCTGCATGGTGGTGATGATGGTGTTCATGCTCATGGTGATGGTCATGTCCGCAGCCGCATTCTTCGTGGTCGTGATGATGATGCTCGTGCTCATGGTGATGGTCATATCCGCAACCACATTCTTCGTGATCGTGATGATGATGCTCATGCTCATGATGATGTCCGCCACATACAGGACAAGCTTCTTCTTCCATCAGTTCTTTTTCTAAAGAGCGGTTATTTTCCATAATATCCAAAATTTTCTCTCCCGCTAATTTCTCTACCGGAGTCGTAATTACCGCTGCTTTTTTATTTAAAGAACGAATGATTTCCACTGCTGTCACAATCTTCTCTTCTGTTGCTTTTTCTGTATCTGTACGGCTTAAAATAATTGTTCCCGCATACTCAATCTGATTGCTGAAAAATTCACCGAAGTTTTTCATATACATTTTGCATTTTGTAACATCCACAATAGTTGTAAAGCTGTTTAATTTTATGTCAACTGCGTCTTCTACCTTCTGAACGGCTTTGATTACATCTGAAAGTTTTCCTACTCCTGACGGCTCGATAATAATTCTGTCAGGATGATATTTTTCAATGACTTCTTTTAAAGCCTCGCCAAAATCTCCTACTAAAGAACAACAAATACAACCGGAGTTCATTTCTCGAATTTCAATACCTGCTTCTTTTAAAAAGCCTCCGTCAATACCGATTTCACCGAATTCATTTTCAATAAGAACCACCTGTTCTCCTTTATATGCCTCTGTAAGAAGTTTTTTTATTAAAGTTGTTTTTCCTGCACCGAGAAATCCTGAAAAAATGTCAATTTTTGTCATTACACACATCTCCTCTTCCATAAACTCATATTTACATTTCAAAAGGGGACGAAAGTCCTTCTTCCGCCCCTGTCCCTGCTGGTAAGTATAACACATTTCTCATCAAAAGAGCAAATGTTTTAAACCATATTCCTATATCTGTCTGAAAAAGTCTTCAAATAACTCAATTCTGCAAATTCCCTTTACGCTTCCAATCATTTTCACATTGAAATTTTCATCAATCTGCGTCCACAGCTTTCCTCCCGGCGTGTGTACCATAACATCAGAGTCAATAAGTCCCAGTCTGTATGCTACCCCTGCTGCTGCACAACTGCAAGTTCCCGAGGACAGCGTATAACCTACACCTCGCTCATAAATTTCAATCTGAATATTGTTTTTATCCAGCACTTTTACAATCTGAGTATTGATACGCTCCGGAAAATAATCTGCCACCTCTGAATATTTTCCGATTGCACAAACCTTTGCCCTTGAAATCTCATCTGTAATAATCACACAGTGAGGATTTCCCACAGACACACAGGTACACGCATATTCTTCCCCTCCAAAATTAAAATACTCATGAAGCGCCTCTCTTTTTGGTCCTGTAAGTCCTATTTTTTCACTGTCAAAGGAGAGCTGTCCCATTGTCATCTGAATTCGAGTACCCTCTCTGTTCAGGAAACGCAGCTTCACTTCTCCCCCTTTTGTGTAGAGAGAAAAGCTTTCGCTTTGTACTTCTTTTATTGTCTTTAAATAATGAGCAAAAATACGGATAGCATTTCCTCCCTGCTCTGCCTCCGAGCCGTCCGCATTGTAAACCTTCACATACATTTTCCCCTCTTTTTTATAAGGGCCTTCTACAATTCCATCTGCTCCAATACCATAATTGCGATTGCAAAGCTTGACAATCTTCTCCTTATCCAGCGCCTCTTGATTTTTATTGCAGTCATAAATAAGATAATCATTTCCCAAACTGTGATATTTATAAAATTCCATATTCTGTTCCTTCTTCCGAAAAAAGTTCTTCTCTAAATATAGTATGCTTGATACTATTAGTGTATCAAACACTTTTGTGTTATAATATCCTTATAGTGTTAAAAACATTGCAAATAATGCTGTTTAAAAGGAGCGCCATGAATACTTATCAAAAAACAGGCTATTTAACCGAAAATTTCCGCTATTTTCATTTACAGACAACCTCCCGACAGGATTTTCATTACCATTACCACGAATTTTATAAAATCCTTTTCTTTTTAAAAGGGGATGTTATCTATCACATCGAAGGACGTGCTTTTCATCTGCTGCCGGGAGATATTGTTTTAATTCCTGCGGAAGAAATTCACTGTCCGCAATTACAAAGTGACACCTGCTATGAAAGACAAATTTTATATCTTTCCTCCACGTTTTTAAAAAGCTTTCAGGATAATGACCTATCTCTGTGCTTTACCAATGCCAGAAAGCGGCAATCTTACGTTATGCGTGTTCCATCTTTGTATCAAAAACATATTTGGGATATTTTGCTGTGTCTGGAAGATGAAATAAAAGAAAATTCTCTTTATGCCGGAAAACTTTATCAGGAAACGCTGGTTTCTCAGCTCCTCATTTTACTTAATCGGGCTGCTTTAAATCAGCAGAGCATTTATCCTGACAACACCTGTCAAAACGAAAAAATTCTTTTCATTTTAGACTATATTAACAAACACCTTTCTGATAATTTAACTATCGACAATTTGTCTGAACGCTTTTTCATCAGCCGTTACCACCTGATGCACCTGTTTAAGGCTTCCACCGGCTATACCGTTGGGAATTATATTACCATTAAACGGCTCTTTTTTGCCAAAGCTCTGATACAGTCCGGAACACCTGTAACAGAAGCCTGTTATTTAAGCGGTTTTCAAAATTATTCTACTTTTTCCAGAGCCTACAAAAAACATTTCCATACCAGTGCGAAAAATCGTGAATTTTCAAATGGGCATAATGGCAATTCTATGGTAGAATAGAAACACATAATGTTTACACAGAAAGAGAGGATTTCACATGTACAGTTTTCAGAATGATTACAGCGAAGGTATGCAGCCTGCTATTCTTCGTGCTTTAGAAACTATAAACTATCATCAAAATCATTCCTACGGGCAGGATATCCACTCTGATGCTGCCAGAGATTATATTCAGGAAGCATTAGAGGACTTTAGTGTCGATATTCATTTTATCGCAGGGGGAACTCTGACAAACCTGACTTTTATTTCTCACATTTTAAAACCGTTTGAGGCAGTAATCAGTGCAGAAACAGGTCATATCAACACCCATGAAACGGGCGCTATTGAAGCCACAGGACACAAGGTATGCCCAGTCCTTACCAAAGACGGGAAACTGACTCCTGACTTAATCCGTCCTGTTCTTGATATGCACGAAAACGAACATTGGGTAGACCCTCGTCTTGTGTATGTTTCCAATCCTACGGAAGTGGGAACTGTTTATACCAAAGAAGAATTAGAAGATTTATATGCTTTCTGTAAACGTCACGACCTGTACTTTTATATAGATGGCGCCCGTCTTGCCGCCGCACTGGCAGCAAAAGAGGAAACACACCTTACTTTCCCCGATTTGCCAAAGCTGTGTGATGCTTTTTACATCGGAGGAACAAAAGTCGGAGCTATGTTTGGAGAAGCTTTAGTTCTTGTAAATGAAAACTTCAAGGAACGTTTCCGTTTCAACATGAAGCAAAAAGGAGCTATTCTGGCAAAGGGCTGGTTCTTAGGTGTTCAATTTGAAGAATTATTTAAAAATAATCTTTATATTGAAGCAGGCGCTCATAGCATTGCCATGATGAAGCCAATAAAAGAAGCTTTTGAGAAAGCCGGTATTCCGCTTTTATGCGAAGCACCTACAAACCAGATTTTCCCTATTTTCCCAAATGCTCTTGCGGATGAAATCAATAAAAAATATCTGACTACCTTCCAGTGTAAACCGGATAAAGACCATACTTGTCTGCGTTTTTGTACTTCATGGGCGACAAACGAAAATGCAGTAAAAGATTTTGTAGAAGATTTTGAAGAAATGTGCAATAGACTTTTATAATCACATTTTTATAATTGGAGTTGTTGCTAATGCAGCAACTCCTCTTTATCTTTTCACCGGCAATTTTTTAATCAATTTTGAAATTTCTTTCTCCCGTTTTCCTTTTGCTATCAGATAGCTTTCTTTATCTTCTGCCTAAGTGCTTTCTGCTTTCATCTTCCCCTCTTCCCAGCAAGGGCATGGAATTGGCACTTGGGTTACAGAAATCACCCGTGATTTTGCGTTTGAAGAATTAAAACTACATCGTTTAGAGTTGAATGTTTACTCCTTTAATCCACGTGCAGAAAAAGTATATTTAAAAGCCGGATTTAAAAGGGAAGGTATTCGGCGAGATGCCATTATGGATGAAAATAATTATGCCGATGATATTCTCATGGCAATTTTAGAAAGTGATTGGCGTAAAATGAAATGATTTAAGAAGGAACAACCATAAAATATATATTTAAAATATTGAATATGGCTGTCCCTTTCTTTTATTTCTACAACTGAAAAATAATCCCCGCAACTGCTGCCGCTGCAATATAGACCACAGGATGTTTTTTCCACTTACAAATGGCAAAATACAATACCACTGCTAAAATCCCTCTCTCCACGCACTGTATTACACTGCCGCCAAAGAAAGTTTCTGTTGCCACTCCTACGCCTGCTGCAATAATCAGGCCTGTGGATGCCGGTCTCAAACCGTAAAATATCTTCTGTACCAGCTTAGAGTCTTTAAATTTCTCTAACATCCTGCTGATAATTAAAATCACAATAATAGATGGCAACACCAGCCCCAACGTTGCAATCACCGCACCCAAAACACCTTTTACAGAAAATCCTACATAGGTGGACATATTCACGCCCATAGCTCCCGGTGTAGACTCAGAAATTGCAATCATGTTTCCAATATCTGCTGCTGTAAACCAACCCGTTTTTTCAGAAATTGCATATAAAAATGGAATAGTCGCCATACCACCACCCACCGCAAAGAGTCCGGTTTTGGCAAATTCATAAAAAAGTCTTAAATAAATCATTTCTTTTCCCCCTGCATCTTCTGAATATTCTTAATGGAAATTCCGGCAACTGCTGCCAGCACTACCAAAATAACCGGGGATAAAGAAGTGAACACACTTAATAATGTAATCACAACACAGATTGCAGCACACCACTTATCAATTACAGACTTTTTACCTAATTTGATAACTGCATCTAAAATCAGAGCACATACACAGGCACGAATTCCGTTAAAAGCATGCGCTACATAAGAAATATGTGCAAAATTCTGAAGAAATGCCGCAATGATTGTAATAATCACAAGAGACGGAAATACAAAACCAAAAGTTGCTGTAAAACCTCCGGCAATTCCTTTTCTCTTATATCCGATAAAAGTGGAAGTATTTACTGCAATAATACCGGGTGTGCATTGACCTATTGCATAGTAATCCATAACCTCTGCCTCAGTTGCCCACTGCCTTTTCTCCACGATTTCTCTTTGGATAATCGGAAGCATGGCATAACCGCCCCCAAAAGTCACGGCTCCCATTTTTGCAAAAATCCAAAAAAGCTCTGCCAGTTCCTTCAAATTTCTTTCCTCCTAGCTTCAAAATTTAACACATATAAAATTAACACAATTTTTTTGCCTTGTATAGCCTAAGAATAAAAATGAATATTCCGGCAAAGCTTTTCAATCTTTTATTTCAATTTCCAAATATCTTTATTATACTGTTCAATAGTTCTGTCAGATGAGAAAAATCCTGCTTTTGCAATATTTACAAGTACCTTTTTATTCCATTCCTCCTGATTTTCATAATCCTGATATACCTTTTCTTTGGTTTCAATATATTCTTTAGTATCGAGAAGTGTCATAAACCAGTCTTTACCTACTAGTTCTTTATGAAGTCGTTTCAGATTTTTTTCATCACCGATAGCAAGCATTTCTTTGCCCACAATAAAATCTACCAACTTATGAATAAGTTCATCCTCTTCATAAATATCTTTTGAGCAATATCCCTTTTCTTCATATAAATCAATAACCTGCTGTGGTTTCTTTCCGAAAATGTAAATATTTTCATCACCTACCAAGTCTCGGATTTCTACATTTGCGCCATCCTCTGTACCTAAGGTTAATGCACCATTAAGCATAAACTTCATATTCCCTGTACCGGAAGCCTCCTTTGATGCCAGAGAAATCTGTTCTGAAATATCTGCTGCCGGAATAATCTTTGCAGCTTTAGAAACATTATAATTTTCAATCATCAAAACTCTAAAGTACGGACGTACTTCCTCATCGTTTTCAATCAACTCCTGCAAACACAAAATTAAATGAATAATATCTTTTGCAATAACATAAGCCGGTGCTGCTTTTGCACCAAAAATCATGGTAATCGGTGTCTTTGGTTTATTTCCTGCTTTAATATCCAAATACTTATAAATGGCATATAAAGCATTCATCTGCTGACGTTTATACTCATGAAGTCTCTTGACCTGAACGTCCATAATAGAATTTTCATTGATTTCAACGTCCTGTGTTTCCTGAAGGAATTTCTTAAATTCCAACTTCTTTTCTCGTTTAATCTCTGCCAGTTTATGGAAAACTGCCTGATTATCTGCAAAATCCATAAGCTTTTCCAGTTGACTTGCATCCTGTTTAAACCCACTTCCGATTAATTCTTCAATATATGCACTTAACTGCCTATTGCAGTGTAAAAGCCAACGACGAAATGTAATTCCGTTTGTTTTATTATTGAATTTTTCGGGATAAATATCATAAAAATTTTTCAGTTCCTGATTTTTCAAAATATCCGTATGCAGCGCAGCAACACCGTTTACAGAAAAACCATAGTGAATATCCATGTGAGCCATGTGCACCCTGTCTTCATCATCAATAATATATACAGATTTGTCTTTATACTTTCTGCGAACTCTCTTATCCAGTTCTTTTATAATCGGAATAAGCTGAGGAACTACTTCCTCTAAATATTCTATCGGCCATTTTTCAAGAGCTTCTGCTAAAATCGTATGGTTCGTATATGCACAGGTCTTCGTAACTGTTTCCACTGCTTCATCCATAGAAAATCCTTTTTTTAGAAGCAAGCGAATAATCTCAGGAATAACCATAGACGGATGTGTATCATTAATCTGAATTACGACATGCTCCCACAACTTGTGCAAATCATAGCCTTTGTCTTCACATTCTTTTAAAATAAACTGTGCGCCACCGCTTACCATAAAATACTGCTGATAAATACGCAGTTTACGTCCTGCTTCGTCAGAGTCATCCGGATAAAGGAAGAGCGTA
>UMED01005446.1_pt1 | contig 71079 bp, 51 predicted proteins | sample 1964661 | NCBI WGS metagenome assembly UMED01 (sample SAMEA4836011, study PRJEB28245) | human gut metagenome | biome: gut microbiome; material: fecal sample | place: Denmark | collected 2008
CTGGTTTGTGATCATGCCATGGATAATGTGAACTTTCTGGCAACGCAAGTCATTGAAGTGTTTGCGGAAGAAAACTCTGTTTTCGATCTTTACGAACTGGAAGAGACCCATACCAGCACAGTGCGTTTCAGCAATCTGTATGTAAAGCAGGGAGCGAATAGCAATGTACTGCTCAATGGGATGACACTTCACAACGGGACAACCCGTAATACGACAGAGGTTACCCTTGCCGGTGAAGGTGCCGAGATTAATCTTTGTGGCATGGCCATTGCCGATAAAAACCAACATGTGGACAATAATACTTCGATAGATCATGCTGTGCCGAATTGTACCAGTAATGAGTTATTCAAGTATGTACTTGATGATCAGTCAGTGGGTGCCTTTGCCGGATTGGTACTTGTACGTCCGGATGCACAACATACCAGTTCTCAGCAGACAAACCGTAACCTCTGTGCCACTCGTGATGCCCGTATGTATACTCAGCCACAATTGGAGATATATGCCGACGATGTAAAATGCTCCCATGGAGCCACAGTAGGTCAATTGGACGAAAATGCTCTCTTCTACATGCGTGCTCGTGGTATTGCAGAGAAGGAAGCCCGTTTGCTGTTGATGTTTGCTTTTGTCAACGAGGTGATTGATACCATTCGTTTGGAGGCATTGAAAGATCGCCTGCATTTGTTGGTTGAAAAACGTTTCCGTGGTGAACTGAATAAGTGCCAGGGATGTTCTATTTGCAAATAATCAGTGATAAAATGAATATTCAGAAGATACGTGAAGACTTTCCCATACTCGGCCGTACGGTATATGGCAAGCCTTTGGTTTATTTAGATAACGGAGCGACTACTCAGAAGCCGCGCTTGGTGATTGACTCGATTGTAGATGAATATTACTCGGTCAATGCGAATGTACACCGTGGGGTTCATTTCCTGTCTCAACAGGCAACAGAACTGCATGAGGCCTCACGTGAGACTGTGCGTCAGTTCATTAATGCACGTAGTACTCGTGAAGTCATTTTCACTTGCGGCACTACAGAGAGCATTAATTTAATTGTTTCCAGTTTTGGTGAAGAGTTCATGCAAGAGGGGGATGAAGTGATTATTTCAGTGATGGAACACCATAGTAACATCGTACCTTGGCAGTTGTTGGCAGCCCGTAAAGGGATTGCGATTAAAGTCATTCCGATGAATGATAAAGGTGAGCTGTTACTTGATGAATATGAAAAGCTTTTTTCTGAGCGTACTAAGATCGTCAGTGTAACTCAAGTATCCAATGTATTGGGAACAATCAATCCGGTAAAAGAGATGATTGCCACAGCACATGCCCATGGAGTACCTGTCATGATAGACGGTGCTCAGTCCATTCCTCATATGAAGGTGGATGTACAGGAACTGGATGCTGATTTTTTTGTTTTTTCGGGTCATAAGGTATATGGACCGACCGGAATCGGTGTCCTGTACGGAAAGGAAGATTGGCTTGAGCGTCTTCCGCCTTATCAGGGTGGGGGAGAGATGATTCAGTCCGTTTCTTTTGAGAAAACCGTTTTTGGTGAATTGCCTTTTAAGTTTGAGGCTGGAACTCCCGATTATATTGCTACTACCGGACTTGCCAAGGCTTTGGATTATGTCACAGGCATTGGTTTAGATCATATAGCTGACCACGAACATGAGCTTACCATCTATGCTATGCAGCGATTGAAAGAGATCCCGGGTATGCGTATCTTTGGTGAGGCTGCACATAAAAGTAGCGTAGTTTCTTTCTTGGTAGGTGACATACATCATCTGGATATGGGGACTCTGCTCGATCGGCTGGGTATTGCCGTTCGTACCGGTCATCATTGTGCAGAACCATTAATGCACCGTTTGGGTATTGAAGGTACAGTTCGTGCATCTTTTGCTATGTACAATACAAAAGAAGAAATTGATGACCTTGTAGCCGGCATCGAGCGGGTTAGTAAGATGTTCTAAGCCAGTGTGTGTATTCTGACAAATATTAAAGTGTCGTGAAAGTAATGGGTTTTCACGACACTTTTTTTATAATATCCGAGTGTTGAAATTATATTGATAAAAGGCGAGTCTTCGAGTATATCATTAGATGTTAAGTGGATAAAGTTTCATTTCCGAATGTAGCTTTTGAGAATATACAAATAATAAATAGCCGGTTCCTTGTAACTTTTCGCCTCTTTTTGCGTCTAATAATAATATAAACCTTATAAACAGAAAAGAATATGTTATTAGCAACCACTCCGATAATCGAAGGAAAACGAATAACCACTTATTATGGCATTGTGTCTGGAGAAACTATTATAGGTGCCAATGTCTTCCGTGACTTTTTTGCCAGTATTCGTGATATAGTAGGCGGACGCTCCGGTTCATACGAAGAAGTGCTTCGTGAGGCAAAAGATACTGCTCTGAAAGAAATGTCTGAACAGGCTCGCCAAATGGGCGCTAATGCTGTGATCGGAGTTGATTTGGATTACGAAACAGTTGGGGGAAGTGGTAGTATGTTGATGGTAACTGCCAGCGGGACAGCTGTATTTTTGGAATGAAAATATAATTATATGTCTATGATAATGGCGAGCTTTTCTGAAAAGCTCGCCATTATTTTCATTATAGTTTTATATTTTTATCTTTCTATTGAACGATAAGGTTGAGATGAAGCTCTCATATGATAAAATACAAACTGTTTCGATCTTAGTTTATTTTAAATAAGCTTGCTTTATTTCGTTAGAATAATTGTGATAAATCGTTTTAGCTATCTCTATTTCTTTCTTGATAGGTACTGCAGGAAACTCCTCCTGACTTTCGATCCAATCGGTTTCCATCGTGAAGAAGTCAATTTCTTTTGGATTTTTTCCTTTTAACTTAGCACGAAGATAATTGAAGTATGCTTTCCAGCGTGGAGCATATAAAGTACTCAATATCCCGTTCCATTCTTTGTGAGCATATTCATGTAGGCTTGAATTTACAGAAGCCCAAGTTGTAATCTGACGTTTTGCATTATTTATAAACATCCTTTTTTCCATCGGATCCGCACCACATGCATCTGCTTGTCTTATGAATTCTCCTAATAGGAATTCTTTGCGTGTACTTAATAGCAAATCTTGGTCAGAAATCATTTGAAGAAATTTTGAGGTGTAAAAATCAAACTTTTCTGTATTTTTTTCATAGTAAGCGTCTGCTATGCATTTATGAATATATTTTCCATAATCAGCTAACACTTGGCGAGTAACATCTACCACGTCATAACGGTACGTGTCGATTTCTTTTAACTCATTCTCTGCTTTTAACAGATGTTCCAGTGCTTGGAGGACGTTTATAGGTTGATAGTACAGATGGGCTGTTCCCCAAGATGATGTGCGATCTATTTTTAATGATGGACGGGCACAAAAATAGGACTCTTGTGGACCATCTGCTGCCCATGGACAATTGTATACAGAAGTTGATAATTGCTGCATGGCTGCTTTTGAGTTATTGTTTGAAGAGCCATATCGATAGGTTGTATAATTGGCTATCCAATTTTTTACGTCTATACTATCCGTCCTCCAGGCCATATCGTATACCATATCATAATCAATCGGGTTTGTTCCGATACCCTCTGGAGTAGTTCCTACTCCACATACGTATTTACCTTTGGGATGATGTTCGGCTTTTATAACTCCTGTAGCATAGCTATGGAGCTTTCCATACATTCCAATGCGTCCGCCAAAATTAGGTAAAGCACACCAGATCCAGTTATGATCCAGGTAGCCGCCTTCTCTATGGGATTGTGATGAAGGCTCACCTCCCCATTGGGGACGGGCGCATGACATTAGGTCGAGTATTAACGCTTCGCCATGTTTAAGCCCCTTTAATAATGCATACGAAGGATTTGTGCCCCAACCTTGGAGCACCCATATAGCATCTGGATTGTTGGCTTTCATTGCTTTATATATATCAGAGGCTGCCTCTGTTATATTAATCCCCTCTGAGTTGCCTCCTTCATGAAAAGGGTCTCCACCGTAGTAGCGGGACTTTCCAAATAGTTTCTCTTGTTCTTCATAGAATATTTGCGCAACTTTGGTAAATAGAGGATCTGAAGGAACTAAGAATGCTGGACGCTGGTAGGTGATCCATTTACCTGCATCGCGTATGTCTGCATTTGGAAATTTTGTGATCATACTGTTGGGTACCATGCCATAGAAACCTTGTAGCACAGGTTCCATACCGTATTCTCTCATTCGGTCTAACATCTTTTTTTGAAGTTTGGTTTGCCGCTCAATGAATTGTTGTGAAACTGGACCGCCAAATTTTTCAAGATTTCCCATTAACCACCATGCTTCGTAACCGGCTCCTGGTAAAAAGTCCAATATTTCTTTCTCTGAGTACCCTAAGCGTCGAAGTGTGTTTTGCCAGACCGCATACTGTCCAATAACTGCTACTAATGGCATATTGATGCCTTGCATAGCCATACGGTCTATTTCATCTTCCCATTGTGTCCAGTTCCAAAAAGCCATAGAGTAACTATATGTGCAATAATTCAAATAATATCTTAATGGCAACGTAGCATTTACATGTATTTTTTCTTTTATTATGGGCAAAGAAGATGTATATGATAGATTATGTCCCGTCCAACTTGTAGTGCTGTGCAGATAATAACGCATATAATGGTTTAGTCCACGGGCCATGGAAATGCCGTTATTCCCTCGAATAATTAACTTTTTGCCTTTGGTCTCTAACTCAAAGAAGTCGGTTTCGTTTACAACTCTTTCAAAGACGATGTTTTTTGCTTGGTTAGGTACCATTTTGTTAGCAAGACGTTGTAAGTTACTCTCTTTTGCGTGTATTATAGTGGTACAGAGACAGGATATAAATAGTATAAAAAACGTTGTGTTTTTACTTTTTATGTACGACATCATAAACTATTTTGTTTTTAAAATTTTAAAAAAAAGAGGGTGAATCAATTTATATTAAACCCATTCACCCTCTATTATATAATTACTCTATCGAAAACATTTTATTTACCATCCTGGATTCTGAATCAGATTCGGATTGATGTCAATGTAATCCTGTTTGATAGGATATAAATATTGCTTTTGGGTAAAGATTAACGGTCGTTCAGGCAAAACTCTTGCTGTATAGAACTCTTCTGCTGTTGCACCGGCTGAATTCAAGCCTCTCATACCATTAGCGTCTTTCGCAAAGAACCTCTCAGCTTCTTTCCAACGTTTCAGGTCATATAACCAATGTCCTTCAAAGATTAATTCGTTCATTCTTTCACGGCGTACCACTTTTACTAATGCGTCACCGGTTGGATTGCCAAAAGACTCGGCAAGTGTCGGTAAGCCTGCTTTTTCGCGAATGGCATTAAAGTAACGGGTTGCGTCAGCATCCAGTGTTCCGTTATATTCAGCGCATGCTTCTGCATAGTTGAGATATAATTCTCCTAAACGGATAATAGGGAAAGGATATGTGTCAATAGTGAATGTTCCTGAATTTAAAGCTTGGTCAGAAGGGCAGACGCCTTTCTTTAAAGCGTATCCGCCATAGAGGTGGTCAGCATTCAAGTCGGCTTGCGCTACACCGTTTTGTTCTCCAAAGCGAAGTTTCAAGGTTACGGTATCACTATTTATTTCGTATGGACCACGGTCGTATCCTACAAAGGCGTAAAAACGAGGTTCACGTTTACGGTGCAGATAAATTGTGGAGTCATTAGGCATGATCTTCATGCGGTCTTCCCATTTATAGCTCGGATCTTGGTCACATGGAATCCCGTTTTCGGAATAGAAAAATTCCACAGCCTCTAAAGAAGGACCGATACCGCCAATGGGAGCCTGACCTCGTGGACAAAATCCTTTAGGGATAACCAGCACCTGAAAAAAGTTCTGATTAGTAGCATCTTCTTTTACGCCACTGTATCCCCAGATAAGTTCTTTATTCCATGGATCTACCATCGTATAGCGTTGATTAGCTACAGCCTGATCAAATTTGCTAAGTGGTCTACTGCTTGCATATCGGTATAATTCATTACCAGCTTGCTCGGCTAAAGTGATTGCTTTTTTAGTCTCATCCATCGCAGTCTTCCATTTAGCTTTGTCATATGTCTGATTGATAAATGGGGTTCCGTTTTGATCTTTAAAATCTGAGTAGAATTCACTATTGCCATTGTATAATGGGCTAGCTGCAAATAGATACATTCTTGCTTTTAATGCTTGGGCAACAACTTTGGTAGCACGTCCAAGGTCACTACTGGGAACAGTTAAAGGTAAATCTGCAATTGCTTTATCAAACATTCCTCCAATTGTCGTGACACATTCGTCGTATGGTTTACGGGGACGGAAGAATGTTTCTCCTTCTCCGTCCAATGGAATGTCTGAATCGACAATCACTACCGGACCGTAGTTTTGTAGCAGTACCGAGTGGAAATAGGCTATCAGGAAGTTGGTTTCTGCAAGCCATATTTTCTTTTTAGCTTCGTATTCAGCGGCCGAGATCGTCATAGGAACTACCTTGTCGATATTACTTTGAAATATATAGCATTGTTTGATGCCTTTATAACACTGTTGCCAAATATCCAGAACCGGATTACTGGAACTATATTGTAGCTGCTGCATCTGCAAAAAAGAGAACCACTGTAATCCCCAGTGTTTGGAACAAACTGTTTCGTTTGACATCAGCCAACCGAAATTAGTGCGGCAGTTGTTATATTGAGGGATAAAAGAGTAACAAGAATAAATGAAATTCTCTGCTGTTGTTTCGTTTTTAAAAGCGTCTTCCAATGTGGCGGTATCATCTGGCACTATATCCAAATAGTCACAGCTATGGAAGAGAACTGCAGTAAAGAGTGTAAGAATAAATATTAACTTTTTCATATAGACTCATTTAAAATGTTAATTGTAAACCGATTGTTGCAACACGTAAGTTTGGATAAGTTAGTCCTTTTCCTCCACCAAGTTCCGGATCCCAGTGCTTGAATGGAGAGAAGGTTAACAAGTTCTGGCCTGATATAAAGAGGCGCGCTACTTTGTAGGTATAACCTATTTCTACATTTTTCAGACGCAAGAAAGCGGCACTTCTTAACCAGTAGGTCGAATTCATAAAGTTATTATGTGAGTCGAGATTGCTGATTAAACGAGGATATTCTGCGTTTGGATTAGGATTCTCTTCTGTCCAATAATCTTTTGCTATAAAATCGAGCAAGGTTGTCTGGTCGGATGTAAACGGATGAATGTTTTGCATCATTAGGCTTGTTTTGGCGACTCCTTGAAAGAAGACAGAGAAGTCAAAGCTTTTGTATTGTACAGAGCCTCCGAAACCGTATACAATTTGAGGGACCGTTGGATCACCTATTTCAGTCATGTCATTGCTGTCGATTTTCCCGTCTCCATTTAAATCTTTGTATTTAATGTCTCCTGGTTTCAGGTTCGGAGAGAAAGTCTGTTCCGGGCTATTCTCAACATCTGCTTCATCTTTAAATAATCCCATTGCTATCAATCCGGTATAACGATTCAGCGGTTTGCCGATTTCGGAACGGTAGGCTTCTTCTTCCGGATAGCTGGGTTCGTCTGCTTCAAGAAGTGTGTTCTTTGCGTATGTAAAGCTACCTTTTAATGATACAATCAGATCTCTGGAGAAAGCTTTATTATACTCAATATTTAGGTCGACACCTTGATTTTTCACTTTCCCTAAGTTAGCGTATGGGCGTAAATCCCCCGTAATGCCTGATTCTGCCGGTACGATGTTTCTGCGCATAAAAATGTCTTTACGGGTTTCTGTAAACCAGTCAAAAGTGATATTTAATGAATTGAATAAATTCAACTCAACTCCCATATCGGCTTTTATACCGGTTTCCCAGCGTGCGCCAGCTGCACCGTATCTTGTGATTATGGCACCTGTTCCTGTGTTCTGCCAGTTGTTGCCGAATGTATAGGAGGCTCCGGACAGATTTACGTAGGTCAGATAAGGGAAACGAGAATCGGTTGACGAGTTACCTACTTTTCCATAAGAACCTCTGATTTTCAGATTAGAAATGACTTTTCTCAGCGGAGTGAAAAAGTTTTCGTTAGAAATATTGTATCCGATAGCTACTGAGGGGAAGAAACCGAAACGCTTGCCTTCTCCAAAATTCTCACTACCGTTATATCCAAAGTTGGCTTCAATCATGTATCTGTCATCATACCCATAAGTAACACGCCCTGCGATACCTTGGTTACGTACCGGTAGAGTGGCGTAAAAGTCTGCTGGTGCATTCTGGTTGTAATCTCTTTGCAGATAGACTAACATTGCTCCAACATTGTGTTTGTCTGCAAAGGTCTGTGCGTAGTCCAATGAAAGTTGATAGTTAAGTAAACGGTCGCCTCCATTAGATGTGCTTGTGGAAAGAGCTTTACTACCTTTTGTGATAGCCTCGTAAGTATAGGTGTATTCACCGTTGGCTCCTTGTTCGTAGTCTTTGATTCCGTAAAAATAGGGGTCGAAAGAACGTACTACGTTGGTTGTAGCCCAGTTTTTGAAAGATATCAATCCTTTGGCTTTTAATCCTGGAACAATGAATTTGAGGTCTTGTTCAAGATCGAGGCTCGCGATCATAGTAGATTCGTTTTTTTCGGAATAGCCTCTAACCATTTCAGCATATGGGTTACGGTATCTACCAGAAACCGGTCCACCATTGCGATTACCAAACAGGATATAGTCTTCGCCATTTTGTGCGGGAAGTACCGGAGCAAACATAACGGGAGGGGCTTCGAAAATGCCCTGATAGATTGCGTCAGTTCCAGCGGCAGAACCTGAGTAATCCAGTACCTGTGCGTTTAGTCGCACATTAGCCTTAGTGGTTGATGTCAAATTGACACCCACATTTGCTTGTAAAGATAAACGTAGCTGATTGATGTTGTTGTCAAAGTTGTTTTTGGAGTCTTTCTTTAGCATACCGTTATCATTGTTTAGTGTACCGCTAAGGAAATAAGTGACACGTTTACCACCACCGGTAACATTTACATTGGCAGATTGAGTAGTGGTGAAATCTTTAAATAGATAATTCTCCCAATCTACATTCGGATAAATGTATGGATTTAGTTGCTTACGTGTCCCTTCAATAACCTCCTCAGAATAATAAGGTTGCGCATTCGGAGTACGGTTTAGTACTGCATCGTTTCTTGCAATCATATAGTCTATACCATCTGCTACTTTTACGGTTTTGGTAGGCTGTGTAAAAGAATTTTGCACACGGATGTTGATTCGTGCCTTTTCCATGTCTTTACCATTTCTGGTTGTAATCAACATAACTCCATTGGCACCGCGTGCACCGTATAATGCCGTGGCTGTTGCATCTTTTAGAATTGAGAATCCTTCAATTACTTCTGGAGAAAGGGCATTCAGATCACCGATAGATACTTCTACATTATCAATAAAAACGAGTGGAGATGTGTTGCTGGCGAAGGTTGAAATACCACGTATCCAGAAATTTGCTCCATCGGCACCCGGTTCGCCACCACGCTGCACTGCTACTACACCAGCGATACGTCCGGCAAATGAATTACTTAGTGTACTTGATGGTGAACGGAGTTCACTGGCTTTTACCGTTTGCACAGCTCCTACTACACTCGCTTTCTTTTGGGCGCCAAATCCGACGACGACCACTTCGTCGAGTTGCTTAGCATCTGGAGCTATTTTTAAAATGACGTTTGTTTTGCCGTTTAAAGGAAATTCCGTAGGGGTATATCCGATAAAACTGGCTACCAAGACCGTATTAGCTGGGACTGTGAGAGTAAAGTTACCCTCTATATCCGTCATTGTGCCTTTGGTCTTATCACCTTTCACCACAACATTAGCTCCAGGAACTCCTTCACCATTTTCGTCAAGAACTTTTCCAGTAACTTTTATTTCCTTTTTCTCTTGCTGCGGTGCTTCTGCCGCAACTTTGGTGACTGTGATCTGACGGTCGTTAATGTTATACTTCAATCCTGCTTCTTTAGATAAAATATTCAGAATCGACTCCACGTCCTGTTTATCTATCGAAATGGATACTTTTTTCTGTAGTACAGGTAAGAGATCTTTTGAGTACAAAACAACAAATTCACTGTTTTTCTCAATGTATTCCAACACTTCTTTTACAGTTTTATTACTTGTGTGAAGCGTGAAAACAGTTTGCTGGGCATAAGTCTTTGCAGCATAAATCGGAGTAGTGATACTCGGTATAAGTAAAAAAATACTAATTAATAAAAAAAAGGACGTAATCCTCCCTGCCTTATGACAAGGAATTGCTTTCTTTTTCATACATTTACATTGATTTTAGTTAATCATTAAAGTTTGTGATTTAATAAAAAGTCATTAGAGTCGGATAATATGGGCGTATTATCCGATTTTCTTTTTTTATCCGCTTTCTTTCTACATAATGGTGTGTGTTTTTTAAGGTTAAACATTGGTTACTTAAAACTTGTATTATTCTATATAGATTACATTGTTTTTCATTGTATATTCAGTAGGTAAAATAGACAGAATCGACTTCATTACCTGATTTAGATCATCATTCAAGTAGAGTTTACCAAACATTTGCTCGTCCTCTACCGCAGCGTCACATCGTATGTCCTGACCGTAATAATCTCGTAAATGTTGCAAAACTTGTTTCAGGCTTTCTCCCTGCAAAGTCCATATCCCGTCAATCCAGCTGATATAGTCGCAGGCATTTACTTTCTCTTTTCCCGATATACCTTTCTCGTTAAGTTCCACTTTCTCGTTAGGCACCATTTTTATATGGTGATTTTGCTGGTCTTTTACGTTGACCGAACCATCGACCAGTACGACCGTAGCTCTTTCTTGATTTTTGTAGGCCGATATGTTGAAAGATGTACCCAAAACTCGTACTTCAAATCCGGAAGTATTTACAATAAACGGTTTCGAAGTATCATGTGTCACATTCAGATACACTTCTCCTTCCACATAAATTTCTCTATATTTCCCTTCAAATGTGCGGGGATAAATAACTTTACTTCCGGAGTTGATCCATATTTTACTGTTATCGGCTAAGACAATCTGCGAGCGTTTGCCTTTCGGAACGATAATTTGGTTGTACTCCTCTTTACTGTCATCTTCTGCAAGTTTATTAGAGTTGACCTGCACTTGGCCCGTCGCGGAATAGACGACTTGGGCATTGTTATCCAATTCTATCTTTTTTTGATCTGAAACGACCAGTGTTACTTCTTTAATGTCGTGTGGAATTTCCGTTTGCAGACTTTGCGCGATCTTATTTAAGTCATGCCTTTCTTCGTCATTCAACAGAAGAAAACAGCTTATTCCTATCAACAGGACTACAGAAGCCGCAACTGCCGAATATCTCAGGATACTGAACAGTCGTGTCGTTTTATTAATCTTTGAGGTAAGACGGACCGGTGTGTTGCCGGCATTTATCTTTTCCCGCACTTTTGCCCATATATCCGGTTCACTCATTTCTTCGGAGTGACATCGGTTCCAGAGAAAGTCGAGCTTATCATATTCGGCCTGCTCTTCCGGAGACTTAAATGATATCTTTTCCGGATGGTCGCCATCCTTATTCAGGCGTGAGGCAAATGATTTAAACTTATTCTTTCTCATACTTTAATAGGGTTACATAAATAAAGACGCAGTTTACCCGGGAATGTCCTATCCGGATTCCATCTTTTTTAGATTATTTTCTGATTTATTTTTTCAGGCCGCTCGAGATGATCTCTAATGCTTTGGCAACGTGTGCATTAATGGTCTTTACAGATATATTCAGCATATCGGCTATTTCTTTATAGGGTAGGCGTTCTATCTTGGCAAGAGCGAACACTACCTTGCATTTGGGAGGAAGTGTTTGAATGAGGCTGTTGATTTGGGCTATCTCTTCTTTGCTGATCATCTGTTCGTCGGGAGTTTGCAGATTTCCGATTATCTGGAAGCTGTCTATTTCTTCCCAGGAAGTTATTTCATTTGAATTTTCCGCTTTTCGCAGATACGAGATGGCTTTGTTGTGAGTTAAAGTAAGCAACCAGGCTTTTATATTCTTGATTTCTTCTATTTCTTCCCGGTGCCTCCATACATCCAGAAAGACATCGCTGACTACTTCTTCGGCAGTTTCTTTGGTTCGTACGAAACACTGTGCATAGTAGAACAAGTCTTTCGAGTAGCTATTCACAAAATGACGGAAAGAAGCTTCTTCTCCTTTCTTTATCTTGCTGATATATTCGATGTCGTTGTTCATATATAGAGTAATGGTTGCTATATGTGTGCTGCAAAAATATAAAATATAAACTTCTTTTCTTAATATTTATTACATTCTTTCGTTCTTCAATTTAATAATATGTGGTATTTAAAGGTTAGATTAACTTTTCCTGCTTTTATTTGCATGTTTTGTGTTAACCATAAATGAAAGGCGGGATACTGTCAAAGTGCCCCGCCTTTTGCATCTGTGTTTTGTGGGTTGATAGTAATAAGTTTATTCTGCCACCAGTTCTATTACCCGGCTATGGGTCTGTGAAGTAGTAAATGCATTCAATCCTATTTTCATCAGATAGTCACCGGAGAAGATTTTTTCATTACCCGGTAGATTCGATTTCCGGCCCGGCATTAGATTAATTTCTTTCACCCGGTACATTTTTCCGGCATCAAGTCCCTGGAGCTTAATCGGGAGCAGTTTCTCGCCAAAGCGGGGATGGATATCATATGCGAAGAGAACAGCTTTCGAAGCATCCGGTGCGGCATACATAATCGCCATGTGATTGCTTTCATATGGAGAGATGAGGCGGTATTGATCACCATCCAGTATGACAGGCTTCAGGCGCTTATAATTTGCCACGGCTTCCTGGCAATAAGCCAGTTCGTCCGCTTTCATATCTTTCAGGCCGATGTCGAATCCCAATTTACACATGCTGGCAACATCGGTACGGAACTTTACACTCGTCCTGCTGTTCCAACTTGTAACATGGGCACACATGGCTTTGGAAGGGAAGAATTGTGAAAAACCCCACTGGATGAACAAACGCTCTATCGGATCGGTATTGTCCGAACACCAAAACTCTGTGAAGTATTTCAGTGCTTCGTAGTCGCAACGTGCACCACCGCCGGAACATAGCATCATCGGGACATTGGGGTATTTTTCTTTGACCCGTTTCAATACATTATATATACCGCGTACATGATCGATATAGAGTTGTCCTTGTTTGTCTTTCAGATAGGGAGAATAGATATTGGTGATGGGGCTGTTGCAATCCCACTTAAAGAAAGCTACATCAGGGTTTTCCGTCATAATCTTATCGACTACGCCGAATACGAAATCCTGTACTTTGGGATTGCTCAGGTCGAGTACCAATTGATTGCGGTAATAATAAGTTTCACGGTTCGGATAATGGATTGCCCAGTCGGGATGTGCTTCGAACAGATCACTTTGAGGATTCACCATCTCCGGTTCTATCCAGATACCGAATTTGACACCGGCTTCTTTCGCTTTCTCTACTAATGCAGGGATACCTCCGGGAAGTTTGCTTTTCATTGCTTCCCAATCGCCCAGGCCGGCATGATCGTCGTTGCGTGGATGTTTATTTCCAAACCAGCCATCGTCGAGCAGAAACATATCTACACCCAGATGTTTGGCTTCTTTCATCAATTTACCCAATAACTCTTCATCGAAAGTGAAATAAGTGTTCTCCCAATTATTGAGGAGAGTCATCCGGTCTCCCTGGCCATCTTTCAGTTGGTAGTTGCGTGCCCAGTTGTGTAAATTGCGGCTGGCTTCTCCCGTACCGTTGTTACTCAGGGTAAAGATAAATTCCGGGGTAGTGAATATTTCGTTTGCTTTTAATTGATAATCCGAAGCATACGGGTTGATGGCAGGGATTACCCGCAAGTTCCCCTCGTTGTCTACCTCAAAAGTAAACTGGAAGTTGCCTGTCCAGCCAATGGTACCCAATATTACTTGTCCCTGATGTTCTTGTGCAGGCTGTTCCAGTCCGAGTTCGAAGAAAGGTTGCATGTGCATGGCTGCGCGGCTTCCTAATTTTGTATCGAGAATTTTTTTGCCCGGTTGCAGCTGTTGTGTACTCATCTGTACCTCTTTGGCCCAGTCACTGCTGAATTCGGTGAGATAATATTTTTGGTTTGCGAAATAAAGCATCGTTGAAGCATAACGCCATAGAGTGACCGGTTTCTTCTGTTGATGCGTGATCTCACTCCATGTCTTGATTACATTTTGTTTAGGATAAGATACATAGTGCAACGTCACATCTACCGGATACTGGTCGTCTTTCATCCGGATGATGGTCTCTGTCCCTCCTTCTACTGTTTTCTGTTCCGAGGACACATAACGCAGGATGGTACTGGGGTTACCGTCGTTGTTTGTAATGGCTACAGCCGGTTCGAAATAGTCTTCCCCACCGGATCCCGGATATACTTCCCATCCGCGGGATCGCCCTGAAAGGTGGCTCAGGTCCCGGTCGTTTAATAGTTTGTCACCCAGATAAGCCTGATATAGGCGTCCGTTCGGAGCGACTTCTAAAATAAGGTCTGTCCGTTCTGTCGAGATGCGAATCTGCTTCGATTCTTGTGCACTTACATGGAGGCAGGCTGTAAGAACCAATAGTGTTGCAAGTAATTTTTTCATGGTATTATTATTGATGTTATAAAATATGCATTGTGCATGCAAAGTAAAGGAAACTTCGCTATATTCACAAATGAAACGAAAGGAAACAAACGGGAATCCATACTTCTGTTTGTTAAGTGGTTCTCCGGCAAGTAGTGCAACTTTCAGGGCAGATTCCTTTATTGCGGGAATTATCGTTCCGCTACTTTGTTTTTGCATAACATAAAATTGTGTAATTTTGGAGAGCTAAAAATAAAGGAGGATGAAAACAAGTCTGAAACTAATTCCGGGAGCTATGCTTGTGCTTCTTTTTCTGATTACCGCCTGCAATCTCTACAGGCGACCGATTCCCGATGAGATGATAGGAGAGCATAGGATTCACCGTGCTGACGGCTTCATGACCCAGGACTATCGTTTAGCGATTAATCCGGTCAATGATTCGGTATATGATATTAAGTTGTGGGAGAAGAAGAGCTCCTCAAGAAAGCCGGAGCAGATATATTATGATGGATTACGTTTCCATTACCGGGATACTGTGCATATTTCCACGAAACGCGTCACGAGCGGTACGGAAACTTATCGGGTAAATAAAAGACGGGTAACACGAGATAAGAATCCTCGTACGTGGTATACTATTCGGCTGAGCAGTGGCGGATTTGTAATGTCTGATTCATTGATAGAGCGGCAAGGCGTTTCCGACGAGCAACACCGGAAGTGGCTTTACAAACAGTATGGCAAATTGACTTTCCGCGAAGGGAAAATTGTTTTTCTGAACAGTCGTTGTCCGGCGTTTTATTTAAAGAAGCAGGAGAGATGAAGCGTTTTGTATCTGCTCCCATTTTTCGGGGCTGGCAGAAGCAAAAGGCAAAAATATTTGGTTATCTCGTTTAGATTCAATACTTTTAGGCTTTCGTTAAACCTTTAAATATTGTACGTCTATGGATAGCATCCTTTTCTGGCTTGTTCCGCTTGCCTCTGTTCTGGCTCTCTGTTTTGCGCTCTATTTTCATAAGCAAATGATGAAAGAGAGCGAAGGTACTCCGCAAATGATTAAGATTGCCGCTGCTGTACGTCGGGGCGCTATGTCTTATCTGAAGCAACAGTATAAGATTGTTGGCTGGGTCTTTCTGGGACTCGTGATTCTGTTCTCTGTAATGGCTTATGGTTTTCAGGTACAGAATGCCTGGGTACCGATAGCCTTTCTGACCGGGGGCTTTTTCTCCGGACTTTCGGGTTTTCTGGGAATGAAAACTGCCACTTATGCTTCGGCACGTACTGCTAACGCTGCGCGTACGTCACTGAATGCCGGACTTAGGATTGCCTTCCGAAGTGGGGCTGTGATGGGACTGGTGGTAGTAGGGTTGGGGTTGCTCGACATCTCTTTCTGGTATTTGTTGCTTAACTGGGCGATTCCTGCTGATGCACTGACACCTACCCATAAACTCTGTATCATTACCACTACGATGCTCACTTTCGGTATGGGTGCCAGTACACAGGCGCTCTTTGCCCGTGTAGGCGGGGGAATTTATACAAAGGCCGCTGATGTGGGAGCCGATCTTGTAGGTAAAGTTGAGGCCGGCATTCCGGAAGACGATCCGCGTAATCCTGCTACCATTGCCGATAATGTAGGTGATAATGTAGGCGATGTGGCAGGTATGGGTGCCGACTTGTATGAATCTTATTGTGGTTCTATTCTGGCAACGGCTGCTTTGGGTGCTGCCGCCTTTATTCATACGGGTGATACGGTGATGCAGTTTAAAGCTGTGATTGCCCCGATGCTGATTGCTGCTATCGGTATCATTCTTTCCATTATCGGTATTTTCTCTGTCCGCACCAAGGAGAATGCCACCATGAAGGATCTGCTTGGTTCGTTGGCTTGGGGAACAAATCTGAGCTCGGCTTTGATTGTAGTGGCTACTTTTTTCATCCTATGGCTCTTGCGACTGGACAACTGGATGTGGATTTCGTGTGCGGTAGTTGTAGGGTTGGTTGTGGGTATTGTCATCGGTCGTTCGACGGAATATTATACTTCTCAATCCTATCGTCCTACTCAGAAGTTGAGTGAAAGCGGTAAAACCGGTCCCGCCACAGTTATTATTTCAGGTATCGGGCTTGGTATGTTATCTACGGCTATTCCGGTGGTTGCGGTGGTGATCGGCATCATTGCCTCCTATTTGCTGGCTTCCGGTTTCGACTTCGACAATGTAGGAATGGGGCTTTATGGCATCGGTATCGCTGCTGTCGGTATGCTTTCTACATTGGGTATCACGCTTGCTACGGATGCTTATGGTCCGATAGCAGATAATGCCGGTGGCAATGCAGAAATGTCCGCTTTGGGTAAAGAGGTCCGTAAACGTACCGATGCGCTCGATTCGCTGGGAAATACAACGGCGGCTACCGGAAAAGGGTTTGCCATTGGTTCGGCAGCTCTGACAGGATTGGCATTGCTGGCATCTTATATCGAGGAGATCCGTATCGGACTGACCCGTTTGGGTAATCTGGAACTGACCTTCCCGAATGGAGATACCATTACTACGGCTAATGCCACATTTGTAGACTTCATGAATTACTATGAAGTAAACCTGATGAATCCGAAAGTACTTTCCGGTATGTTCCTCGGTTCGATGATGGCATTCCTGTTTTGTGGACTGACTATGAATGCAGTCGGTCGTGCGGCCGGACACATGGTAGATGAAGTACGACGTCAGTTCCGCGAGATGAAAGGTATCCTGACCGGAGAGACCGAACCGGATTACGAGCGTTGCGTCGCTATCTCTACGAAAGGGGCACAACGTGAAATGGTGGTTCCTTCTCTGATTGCCATCGTTGCGCCGATTCTTACCGGGCTGATATTTGGTGTCCCCGGTGTATTAGGCTTGCTGATTGGCGGATTGAGCAGTGGATTTGTACTTGCCATTTTCATGGCCAATGCCGGCGGAGCATGGGATAATGCGAAGAAATATGTGGAAGAAGGGAACTTTGGCGGTAAAGGCAGCGAGGTACACAAAGCTACAGTGGTGGGTGATACTGTCGGTGATCCGTTTAAAGATACGTCCGGTCCGAGCCTGAATATCCTGATTAAACTGATGAGCATGGTTGCTATCGTCATGGCGGGATTGACTGTTGCCTGGAGCCTGTTCTGAGTTCTAAAATAGACCGTTTTATCCTTCTCCTACAGAAAATGTGTTTCGATCTTCCATCTTCCACCTTTTAATGACCAATTGCTTGTATTATTGTGTGTTAACAAGGTGGAAGATGCGTTTTTAAGGCCGTTTATCTTCCACCTCTATCTTCCATCTTCCACCCTCTTTCAGGGAGGTTGGTTTAATGTTAAATATCTGGGAGTTAGATAGATGAAACTGCTTTTCTATGGATAAATGTCAGTAATAGCATTTTGCTTTCCTTCATACCTTTAGCGATTATGGTTTGAAGTTTATCCCGGCCCTTGTACCCGGGCTGGTGAGCCCGCATACCTGTGCCCATGGGCCCGCATACCCGGGCTTATGAGCCCGGGTATGCGGGCCGGGATAAAGTTATGGTAACAGATGCTTGTTCTCTTATTCTTAATGTGTTATAGATGCTATGACGGATGCTTGCTTTCTTCTTAATCTTTTTGCAGAAAAGGTAGATGCTCCTATTCCGGATAGTAAGATGAGATTCGGTTTGTTCTGTTGTTCATTTCCGTTTAATTGATTACATTTGCCATGTTAAATAAAAGAAACGATGCTCTTACCCTGGTTAAACGAAGAACTGATAGAAGCCGGTTGTGATGAAGCCGGACGTGGTTGTCTGGCGGGTGCGGTTTATGCCGCTGCTGTGATCCTGCCCAAAGATTTTGAGAACGAGTTGTTGAATGACTCCAAGCAGTTGTCCGAGAAACAACGTTATGCTTTGCGCGAAGTGATTGAACGGGAAGCCATCGCTTGGGCAGTCGGCATTGTTTCACCCGAAGAGATTGATAAGATAAACATCCTGAATGCTTCGTTTCTTGCCATGCACCGGGCAGTAGATGGGCTAAAAACCCGTCCTCAGCATCTGCTGATCGATGGAAACCGTTTCAGGAAATATCCCGATATTCCCCACACCACCGTCGTAAAGGGAGACGGCAAGTATCTTTCGATAGCTGCCGCCTCTATTCTTGCAAAAACGTATCGTGACGACTATATGAATGGGCTGCATCAGGAATTTCCATGTTACGGCTGGGACCATAACAAGGGGTATCCGACGAAAAAACACCGTGCGGCTATTGCCGAAAACGGTGTTACTCCTTATCATCGTATGACCTTCAACCTGTTAGGCGATGCACAGTTGGAGTTGTTTCCTAAATAGACGATTCTTTATCAGAACCACTTTATTTTCCTGAAGATAACAAAAGAAAGAGCCGACAGGAGTACGGATATCAGAATAATCAGCATGAAGGCATGAGGCATCTCTTCCAGGTGTATATCCACATTCATGCCATAAAAACTGGCTATTAACGTGGGGATCATCAATGTGATGGAAAGGCTTGTCATGCGTTTCATGATGGCGTTCACATTGTTTGAAATGATAGACGCAAAGGCATCCATCGTCCCTGTGAGAATATCGCTGTAAATGTTGACCGTATTGAACGCCTGCTTCAGTTCAATGATAACGTCTTCCACCAACTCTTCATCCAGAAAGTCGGTATCCTGAAAGATGGTTTTCAGTTTACCGATCATCACTTCGTTGCCGCGGATGGAGGTGTTGAAGTAGACCAGTGTCTTCTGCAACTTCATCAAGCGTAGCAAATCTTCGTTACGGATGCTGCGTTCCAATTCCTTTTCGGCAGCGGTGATGTCAATATTTATCTGTTTCAGGTACTTCAGGAACCAGACTGCCGAGGAATAAATCAGGCGGAAAATCAGATCGAGTTTGTTGCGCACTTCGATTCCTTTCCGGCGGGTATGCTCGATGAAATCCGGAATCATATCCGTCTGATGGTAACATACCGAAACAATGATTTCATTGTTGGTGATGATGCCGATGGGGACGGTGATGTAGGGGAGGCTGCTTTGAGTGTTCTGTACCGGTATGCGCAGAATGGTCAGCAGCCAGTTACCTTCGGTTTCCGTTCGCGGGCGTTCATCGGTATCGGCTATATCGTTTAAAAAAGATTCAGGGACTTTCAGCGTTTCGGTCAGGAATTTAAAATCACTGCTGTCCGGGCACACTACGTTGACCCAGCTGTTCGGAAGCCATTGTGCTTTTTCCACAAAGCCGGCTTCACAATAAAGATATGTTCTCATCTTATTGCCTCCTTTCGTTTGTTGATGTCCGAGCAGAGGCATTACCGCAGAATGACTCTGTTCGTGTTAGTTAATACTGTTGCACGTTCGCGGGTTTGAATCGTCCATATTCTGTTTTTTATTTTTAAAGCGGCGCAAAAGTAAGGAAATCATTTCAAATCTACCGCATTTTTTCTTCCTTTTTGTCTGATAGGGAGATAGCTTAACATAGATTAAACGTGTTCGTAATTAACTTTTTTGTACCTTTGCACCCGAAAATCAGAACGACAATTAAATTTTAGAATATTATGAGTAAGAAAGCCCTTTTAATGATTCTTGATGGTTGGGGATTAGGCGACCACGGGAAAGATGACGTAATCTTCAACACTGCTACTCCGTACTGGGATTATCTGATGGAGACCTATCCTCACTCTCAGTTGCAGGCCAGCGGTGAAAACGTAGGTTTGCCCGACGGACAGATGGGTAACTCAGAAGTGGGTCACCTCAATATCGGTGCAGGACGTGTAGTTTATCAGGATTTGGTAAAGATCAACCTCTCTTGCCGTGATAACAGCATCCTGAAGAATCCGGAAATCGTTTCAGCTTTCTCTTATGCAAAAGAAAATGGAAAGAATATCCATTTCATGGGATTGACTTCAGATGGCGGTGTACACAGTTCTCTGGATCACCTGTTCAAACTTTGTGATATTGCTAAAGAATATAATATTGAAAATACTTTCGTTCATTGCTTTATGGACGGACGTGATACAGACCCGAAAAGCGGTAAAGGCTTTATCGAACAGTTGGAAGCACACTGTGCCAAGTCTACCGGTAAAGTAGCTTCTATTATCGGACGTTACTATGCCATGGACCGTGATAAACGTTGGGAACGTGTGAAAGAGGCATACGACCTGTTGGTAAACGGTATCGGTAAGAAAGCTGCTGACATGGTGCAAGCTATGCAGGAGTCTTACGATGAAGGTGTAACGGATGAGTTCATCAAACCGATTGTGAATGCCAATGTAGACGGTACCATTAAGGAAGGCGATGTCGTTATTTTCTTCAATTACCGTAATGACCGTGCTAAGGAACTGACAGTCGTTTTGACGCAACAGGATATGCCGGAGGCGGGTATGCACACTATTCCCGGGTTGCAGTATTACTGTATGACTCCGTACGACGCTTCGTTCAAAGGTGTACACATTCTCTTCGACAAGGAAAATGTTGCTAACACACTTGGAGAATACCTGGCTGCTAAAGGAATGAAACAGCTTCACATTGCCGAAACAGAGAAATATGCTCACGTAACATTCTTCTTTAACGGCGGTCGCGAAACTCCGTACGATAACGAGGACCGTATCTTGGTTCCGTCTCCGAAAGTTGCCACTTACGACTTGAAACCGGAGATGAGTGCCTATGAAGTAAAAGATAAATTGGTGGCTGCCATCAACGAGAATAAATACGATTTTATCGTTGTGAATTATGCAAATGGTGACATGGTAGGCCATACCGGTATCTACGAAGCCATTGAGAAAGCGGTAGTTGCGGTAGATGCTTGCGTGAAAGATACCATTGAAGCTGCCAAAGCTCAGGGTTACGAGGCTATCATCATTGCTGACCACGGTAATGCTGACCACGCTCTGAATGAAGACGGTACTCCCAATACGGCTCACTCTTTGAATCCTGTACCCTGTGTATATGTGACAGAAAACAAAGATGCAAAGGTAGCAGACGGACGTTTGGCAGATGTGGCTCCTACTATCCTGAAGATTATGGGATTGGAAGCTCCTGCTGAAATGAACGGTCAAGTTTTAATTAAGTAAAAGCCTGATAAACAGATAGGAGGGCGGAGTTCTACTCCGCCTTTTTTATAGGATAGAATTATGATTCAGATAGATGACGTTGTTGTAAGCCTGGATGTGCTTCGCGAAAAGTTTATATGCAACCTGGATGCCTGCAAAGGTGAATGTTGCATTGAAGGAGATGCCGGGGCTCCGGTAGAACTGGAGGAAGTGGAGAAACTGGAGGAAGTGCTTCCGGTCGTTTGGGACGAATTGTCACCCGAGGCGCGTGCCGTGATAGACAAGCAGGGAGTGGTGTATACCGATCCGGATGGCGATCTGGTGACTTCCATTGTGAACGGAAAGGACTGTGTGTTTACCTGTTATGATGAGAAAGGATATTGTTATTGTGCCATCGAGAAAGCATACCGGGAGGGAAAAGTAAATTTCTATAAACCGGTCTCTTGCCATCTGTATCCCATACGGGTAGGTAATTATGGACCTTATAAGGCGGTAAACTACCATCGGTGGGATGTGTGTAAGGCTGCTGTATTGTTGGGCCGGAAAGAGAATGTGCCTGTCTACCGTTTCCTGAAAGAACCGTTGATTCGCAGGTTTGGTCAGGAATGGTATGATGAACTGGAAATTGTGGTAAAAGAGTTACAGGATAGAGGGATGATATGAACAGACAAGTAAAGAAGATACTCAAGATCAGTGGCATCACATTGGGCTCTGTACTCTTGGTGCTGCTTGTAGCCATTGCTTTCGTGATTAATTTTATCGTAACTCCGAAGAAACTGACTCCGGTCGTGTTGGATGCTGCCAATCAGACTCTGAATGCACACTTGGATATGGAAAGCGTAGAATTGACTTTCTTTTCGACTTTCCCACAATTTGGACTGAAAGTTAAGAACGGCTCTCTGGTGTCCAGAACTTTGAATGATAGTAATTGGTGTAAAACCGATTCATTGCTTTCTTTCAAAGAGTGTGTGCTGACTGTAAACCCGGTGGCATATTTGACGGAGAATCGTATTATCGTTCATAATCTCTCTTTGGACGAAGTATCAGTGTATGCCTACCGGGACAAGGCCGGACAGGCAAACTGGGAAGTGACCCGTGCTTCGGCAGATACGATTCCGGAGGATACTGTGTCTGCTGACTTTAATAGCGAAATTGATATCCGGAATATCGAACTTAAACATGCCAATCTCATTTTCGATGACCGGAATACGGATATCTATTCGCGGATAGATGATGCTAATCTGAAGTTGAGACTTTCATTGACAAAAGGTGTTTCTACCCTGGGACTGAAGTTCGACAATAAGAATATACTTTTCTGGCAACAGGGGGAATTGCTGGTCAATAAGATAGCTACTTCTCTTCGGACGGATATTACGGTGGATCGTCAGACTGCTGTCTGGAAACTGAAAGATACGGAGCTTAATGTAAATGGGATTCAATTGGATGTGAACGGGGCATTCCGTCGGGATACTGTGGCAAAAACGATCGGTATGGATCTGGAATATGGCTTGCATGCTCCATCTATGGAGACAGTACTTCGAATGATTCCGAAAGCATATGTGAAAGACAGTAAAGTATCGGCCAAAGGGGAGGTTACTGTCAGTGGCAGGGTGAGAGGTGTGTATGGTGACAAAAAGTTACCGGCTGTGTCATTGAAGATCGGTATTAAAGAGGCTTCGGCACAATACAAGGGTTTGCCGTATGGCATTGATGAGGTGACGGCGGATTTTGATGCGTATGTCGATCTGATGCGTCATCAGCCTTCTTATCTGAATCTGAAAATCTTCCACTTTAAGGGGGCGCATACCGAAGTACTGGCCGATGCGAAAGTAGACGATTTGTTGAATGATCCGTTGATCACTTTTCATACCAAGTCGACCGTTGACCTGGATGCACTTGCCAAAACCTTTCCGTTACAGGAAAGTGTGACGATCCGGGGTAAACTGGATGCGGATATGGGAATGAAGTGTCGTCTTTCTACTTTGAAGAAGCAGGACATCGGACGTATGAAGTTGGGAGGCAAGCTCGAACTGAATGATTTCGAATTGAAAGATACTGCTAAAGATTTCAACTTCCTGGGTAATGCGACTTTCCGTTTCCGTGATAACGAGACTCTGCAGGCTCAGGTGGATATCCGGAAACTGGTGTTGAGAAGCCGTTTGCTTTCTTCTGATATTGAACGGTTGGTTGCCAACGTAACTTCTACTAATCCGCAGGATACTACCCGTATCGTTTCTTTGCAGTGCGATATGGAAGTAAGTAAACTTCGTGCTTCGATGGGAGATTCGATAAAGTTATACAGTGCCCGTGCTAAGGCCCAAGCGGCTTTGGAACCTCAGGAAGCGGATGTAACAAAGCCGGCGGTTGATTTCTCGCTTCGTGCCGATTCGCTTTTCTTCAGTGCGGCGGAGACTCGTATGGCTATGAATGTGGCCGGCATCAAGATGAAAGCTGAGAAATTGAATGACTCTTTGTGGGTGCCTAAGGGAATCGTTGGTTTCGACCGTTTGCGTTTCCGTACACCGGAGTTCGGATTGCCCATCCGTATGGCAAAGACAGCGGTAACAGTCGATGGGCCGAAAATCAGGCTGAAGAATGCTTCTGTCCGTATCGGACGTTCTGACATGACGGCTACCGGTGATATGGAGGGCGTTTACAGGGCTATGACGAAAGGCGAGAAGCTGACAGCGCATTTATCCCTTACTTCCAATCTGATAGATTGCAATCAATTAATTAATTCATTGTCTTTCCCTCAGGACACTACGGAAGTGCTTACCGACAGTGTACCTTCGGAGATGAAGTTATTCGTGATTCCCCGAAACATAGATTTTGAACTGCAGACAGATTTGAAAAAGGTAGTTTTTGAAAAAATGCTCTTTGAAAATGTGCATGGTGCGGTGGATATTAAAAATCAGGCCATACATCTGGAAGACCTTTCGATGCGCGCTCTCGATGCGGATATGAAAGCGGTAATGGTTTATAAGGCCAGTAGCCCGCGTGGTGGATATGCCGGTTTCGATTTCAAAATCCGGAATATCAATATTGCAAAGCTGGTTGATTTCGTGCCTTCACTCGACACGATAGTGCCCATGCTCCGTTCTTTTAAAGGGCGTGTTATGTTGGATGTGGCAGCCGATGCCCGCTTGGATTCGGCTATGAATATCCGTATCCCGACTTTGCGCTCGGCTATTCATATCAAAGGGGACAGTCTGGTTCTGATGGATGGAGAAACCTTTGCTGAGATTTCGAAGATGTTGATGTTTAAGAATAAGAAGGAAAATGTATTCGACAGTATTTCTGTCAATGTGACGGTACATGACGGTAATGTGACCGTTTATCCGTTCCTCGTAGAGATAGACCGTTATAAAGCGGCTATCGGCGGTGAACAAGGACTGGATATGAATTTTAATTATCATATTTCCATTCTTAAATCGCCATTGCCGTTTAAAGCCGGAGTAAATATTACAGGTAATCTGGATAAAATGAAATTCCGCATTGGCAAGGCTAAGTATAAAGATGCGGTTACCCCCGCTGCAGTGCATCGGGTGGACAGTACCCGTGTGAATATGGGTAACGAGATTGTTAACCGCTTCCGGAGAGTAATTACCGGACGAAGGCCCAGATAAAAAGATAGTCAAAGAAAAGCGCCGGTCCGAAGGATTTTCCTTCAGTACCGGCGCTTCTTCGTTGTAAGATGTGAGGTTGGTGTTTATATTACGAATTATGCATCGATATTTGCATACGTTGCATTCTCTTCTATGAATTCGCGGCGTGGTCCTACATCTTCACCCATTAACATGGAAAAGATATAATCGGCTTCTGCTGCGTTGTCAATATTAACTTGTTTCAGCATACGGTTTTCAGGGTCCATGGTTGTTTCCCACAACTGCTGGGCGTTCATTTCACCCAAACCTTTGTAACGTTGTGTATGAATTGCATTTTCCGAACCGCCACCGTAAGTGTCGATAAACTTCTGGCGTTGTGCATCTGTCCAGCAATACTCTTCTACTTTACCTTTTTTGCAGAGATAGAGTGGGGGAGTTGCGATATAGAGATACCCATTCTGTATGATTTGCGGCATATACCGGAAGAAGAAGGTCATGATCAGTGTGTCGATGTGTGAACCATCGACGTCGGCATCGGTCATGATGATGATCTTGTGATAGCGCAACTTATCGATATTGGCAGCCTTACTGTCTTCTTCAGTGCCGATGGTAACGCCTAAGGCGGTGTAGATATTGCGTATTTCTTCACTTTCAAGAGCTTTGTGATACATTGCTTTCTCTACGTTCAGAATCTTACCGCGTAGTGGAAGGATGGCCTGGAATGCACGGTTACGACCTTGTTTGGCTGTACCGCCTGCTGAATCTCCCTCGACGAGGAACAATTCGCACTTTTGCGGGTCTTTATCCGAACAGTCAGCCAGTTTTCCCGGTAGTCCGCCTCCTGACATGGGGGATTTGCGTTGAACCATTTCACGTGCTTTACGTGCAGCGTGGCGGGCAGTGGCAGCCAGAATCACCTTGTCTACAATGGCTTTTGCTTCTTTCGGATGTTCTTCCAGATAATAGTTCAGCACTTCACCTACAGCCTGGTCGACAGCACCCATCACTTCGTTGTTTCCCAACTTGGTTTTAGTCTGTCCTTCAAATTGAGGTTCAGCAACTTTTACAGAGATCACGGCTGTAAGTCCTTCACGGAAGTCATCACCGGAGATTTCTATTTTGACCTTTTCCAGCATTTTGCTGTCTTCTGCATACTTTTTCAGTGTACGGGTCAGGGCACGGCGGAAACCTGCCAGATGCGTACCGCCTTCTATTGTATTGATATTATTGACATACGAGTGGATGTTCTCAGAGAATCCGGTATTATACATGATAGCTACCTCGATGGGGATGTTCTGCTTCTCCGTGTTCAAATAGATCACATCGTTAATCAAGTGTTCGCGTGACGATTCTATGAAGCGTACGAACTCTCTTAAACCTTCTTCCGAGTAGAAAGTTTCGTGTTTGAAGCTACCGTCTTCGTTTATTACACGTCGGTCTGTCAGTGAGATGCGTAATCCCGCATTCAAGTAAGCCAGCTCACGTAAGCGTGAGGCCAGAATCTTGTAGTCATAGACTGTTTCGGTAAAGATACTGTCGTCAGGCCAGAATTGTTGTTTGGTTCCTGTATGGTCGGCTGTTCCTACTTCTTTGACTGCATAAAGGGGCTTGCCGATTTCGTATTCCTGCTGGTAGATTTTACCGTTACGGAATACCTGGGTGGTCATGTGGGTAGACAATGCATTTACACAAGACATACCGACACCGTGCAAACCTCCGGATACTTTATACGAGCCTTTATCGAATTTACCTCCGGCATGTAGCACAGTCATGGCAACTTCAAGGGCAGATTTCTGCTCTTTTTCGTGGAAATCTACGGGGATACCACGGCCATTGTCCTGTACGGTGATAGAGTTATCTTCGTTGATAGTTACTTCGATATGGTCGCAATAACCAGCCAATGCTTCGTCGATAGAGTTGTCGACAATTTCATATACCAAGTGATGAAGTCCCTTTACGCTGATGTCACCAATGTACATCGCAGGGCGTTTTCTAACTGCTTCAAGTCCTTCCAATACTTGGATACTATCTGCTGAATAAGACCCGTTATTGGTGGGATTCTGTTCTTCGCTCATAATTTGATTCCTAATTATAATAACAGAGCAAATATAGTGAAAATATCTGAGTTAGAGAAGAATGAAGAGTGAAAAAAGAAGAATTTAAAGTAAACCGGATGGGATGGTTTTAAACATGAAAAGCCGAACTAAAAAGTTCGGCTCTCAATATTGTATAGAGTCTGTTATAAGTCTTATTTCTTAAGCAAGCTTATTGATGTAAATAGCCAACTTAGATTTCAAGTTGTTAGCTTTATTCTTATGAATAACATTTGTTTTAGCTAACTTGTCTACCATCTTAGTGATGCTTGGGTACATAGCAGTTGCTTCTGCTTTGTCAGTAGTTGAACGAAGTTTTCTAACAGCATTTCTCATGGTTTTACCATAATATCTGTTGCGAAGTCTTCTGCTTTCTTCTTGTCTGATTCTCTTGATTGATGATTTATGATTTGCCATCTCGACTAATCTGTTTTAATTCGTTTATTTTTTTAATTGTAGCCCGTGGGGGAATCGAACCCCCCTTTCAAGAATGAAAATCTTGCGTCCTAACCGATAGACGAACGGGCCATCCTGTATTGAGCATTTCTGCTCTTTTTGTTTCGCTTTGCTTTCGTTCTGTATCGTTGTTTCCCGATTGCGAGTGCAAAGGTAGGCCTTTTTTTGAAACTACCAAACTATTTGCAGAAAAAAATTCCAATTATTTTTGATGGATATATTATTTTTCTTTGTTTATTTATTGATAATCAGTGATATATGTTCTTTTTACGTTTTGTTTGGGATATGAACTTTTTTTTGAGATAGGAGTCTTTGATTGTCTATTCACACTTTTTTCGTAGCTTTGTTACCCGAAAGAAAAGTTAGAGATATGCTGCAAAAAACAGTTGGAATCGTTCTTCATATACTAAAGTATAACGATACTTCAAATATCGTTGAGATGTATACTGAGCTTTCAGGACGTGCATCTTTTCTGGTTGCTGTGCCACGCTCTAAGAAGGCTGCTGTCAAATCAGTACTATTCCAGCCGTTGGCGCTGATTGAGTTTGAGGCAGATTATCGGCCGAATACTTCGCTTTTCAGAATTAAGGAAGCTAAATCCTTTAGTCCGTTCGCCTCCATTCCTTATGATCCTTTTAAATCGGCTATAGCTCTTTTCCTTGCGGAATTTCTTTATCGTGCCATTCGCGAAGAGGCGGAGAACCGCCCATTGTTTGCCTATTTACAGCATTCTATCTTGTGGTTGGATGCTTGTAAGATTAGCTTTGCCAACTTTCATCTGGTGTTTCTGATGCGTCTTTCCCGCTTTCTGGGATTGTACCCCAATCTGGATGATTATCATACGGGTGACTATTTTGATATGTTGAATGCTAACTTTACTTCGGTTCGTCCTCAACTTCATTCTTGCTATATCCAGCCTGATGAAGCTGGGAGATTACTGCAATTGATGCGTATGAACTATGAGACAATGCACCTTTTCGGAATGAACCGTACGGAAAGGGCCCGATGCCTGGCTATTATTAATGAGTATTACCGGTTACATCTTCCTGATTTTCCTGTACTGAAATCATTGGATGTATTGAAGGAATTATTTGATTAGTATCTCTTGCCCATTTCTGTGTACTTCATTTGGCTTTGGTAATCCGTGTCTGTAAACAAGATACCCCCGGATGTAACTCTGTGTACATTCGGGGGTAGATTTCTTTTAAAAGAGAGTATAGCTATCGTGTAGCTTCTCTTATAAGCAGGATTTATACGTTGAGATTATCCCAACAACTCTTTTACTTTAGTTGAAATAGCGCGTCCTTCGGCCAATCCGGCAAGTTTCTTGGAGGCTACTCCCATTACCTTTCCCATATCTTTACCACTGGTAGCACCTACTTCAGCAATAATCTCTTTCAGTGCAGTTTCCAGTTCTTCGGCAGTCATTTGTTTCGGTAAATAGGTTTCCATGACTTGTACTTGTGCCAATTCTGCATCGGCTAAGTCCTGACGACCCTGTCCTATATATATTTCTGCAGCATCTTTACCTTGTTTTACCAGTTTTTGCACGATTTTCAGTGCATCTGCGTCTGTAAGGATGTCATTGGCTCCCGGAGCAGTTTTAGCTTCCAGAAAGAACTTCTTTACATTTCTAAGGGTTTCAAGGGCTACTTTATCTTTCGCTTTCATTGCGTTTTTAATGTCTTCGCTGACTCTTTCGAATAAATCCATGATGTTATGTTATATTATGATTTAACGATTTATGGTTTATAATTGGTAAATCCGGGTTAATGATCGATATATTTAGCTATTTATTAAAATGTGATAACTCCACTGTCATCTATAGCTTCTTCAGTAGCTATCTCTTCTTCCAATGCGGCTTTTGCTTTGATCTTACCCAAAGTCGTTTTGTCGCGAAGGTAAGTAGGAGAGTCTTCTACCATGGCGATGATATCATCATTGTCCAGATCTTCCGGATTGAAGAGATAGATATGACGGCGTTTCCGCAGGTTGCGTGTTCCGATGCCACTGGCACTTTCACCATATGCTTTACGAATGCGCTCTTTGTTCTTTTCCTTCTCTTCTTCCAGCTGCAACTGACGTTCTTCTTCTTCCTGGCTGCGTTTCTCGTGTAGGTCGTCCATACCTGGTACGTCTTCCACACCGAAACCGGTAGCAAGCACAGTGATCTTCACTTTCGTATCCAGTGAGGTATCCATAGCCACACCCCAGATCACTTCTACACCTTCGCGGAATTTGCTCATAAACTCGTGCACTTCATTCATTTCCTCCATCATCAGTTCGGAAGCAGGACAGAACGAAACATTCAGCATGACTTTCTTCGCATTAAAGATGTCATTGTTATTGAGTAACGGTGAATGGAGTGCGTCGTCGATTGCTTTGGTTACGCGGTTTTCTCCTTCACCGAATCCGGTACTCATGATGGCTACACCACCGTCTTTGAGGATTGTTTTTACATCAGCGAAGTCCAGGTTTACCGTACCCCGCATGGTGATGATTTCGGCAATACTTTTGGCTGCGATTGACAGTGTGTCATCTGCCTTGCCGAATGCGTTCATAAAGGTCAGGTCGGAATAAATTTCACGCAGGCGTTCGTTATTGATCACCAACAAAGCGTCTACATGTTGGGCAATGCGTTCTACTCCATCCAGAGCCTGGATAATTTTCTTTTCGCCTTCAAAGATAAAAGGGATGGTAACGATTCCGACAGTCAGGATATCCATCTCTTTAGCGATACGGGCGATGACGGGGGCTGCTCCGGTTCCGGTACCTCCGCCCATTCCGGCAGTGATAAATACCATCTTGGTACCATCATTCAGCAGGTTTTTTATGTCTTCGATGCTCTCTTCGGCAGCATCACGTGCACGCTCCGGACGGTTTCCGGCACCGAGTCCTTGCGTGATGGAACGTCCCAGTTGCAGTTTGACCGGTACAGGAGACTCAGCCAATGCCTGGTTGTCGGTATTGCAGAGAACGAATGTCACGTCGTGTATGCCTTCCCGGTACATGTGGTTGACGGCGTTACCTCCACCACCTCCTACACCAATCACTTTAATGATTTTCGGCGAATCTGTAGGGAAATCGAATTGTACTATCTCGTCCATATTATATTGTATTATGAATTATCACTTTATTTCATATCTTCATCGGAGAAAATCTCATTAGAAAGTTTGTCGAAAGTCGATTTAAACCAATTCGGTTTGTTTCTTCTTTCTTCTTCTCTTCTTTTTTTCTCCTCCAGTTTACGTTGCTTTTCTTCTTCTTTCCGTCTTTTTTCCTCTTCCTCTTTTTTCTTTTTGGCAGCACGTGCAGCGGCTTCCTGTTCTTTCAGACTCTCATCTTCTTCAAACATATTCACCGGTTCGGGTTGAGGCTGAGGTTGTACATGCGGCTGGGGAGCAGGTGTCTCTTGCAGGCAACAGTTTTCATTGCCGGCAGCAAGCAGTCCGAATAAGGTGTTTTGTGTACCGTCTTTTTTCACAACATCTTCGTCTGCATGAATGGTGTTGCGTACGAATCGTGCGCTTCTCACCTTTTCTATCTTACTTCGTTTGCGGAGAGCTTCGTCCAGGTTTTTCAGATTGGAGGCTCCTCCTGTAATGATAAGCCCGGCCAACAGTTTATCATCATACCCTGAAAGTTGAATCTGATTCCATACGTTTGCGATAATTTCTTCAGTACGCGCCTCGATGATATTATTCAGTTTGCCGAGTTCTACGGTTCTACCTCCTTCTTCCAGTTGGCAGGTAGCAGGTTCTTCGCCTTCTTCCTCTTCGTAAAAGGCGTTACCATATCTGATTTTCAGGCGTTCGCCTTCTTCCTCTTCTATCTGAAGGGAAACGAGATCATGAGTAATGCTGTTTCCTCCTAATGGCAGTACGGTAAGGAATCGGAGAATGTTATTCTTATAGATGGAAATAGTCGATGTGTCGGCTCCGAAATCAATCAGTGCACAGCCGGAGCGTCTCTCACTTTCCGTCAGCACTGCATCTGCAGTAACCAGCGGGGAGATCAATAAATCTGCTATTTCAATTTTGGCTTGTTCGAAACAGCGTTCCAGGTTTTTTTTGAGCGAAGCACGTGCCACAATGTTCAGAAAGCGTCCTTCAATATGGCTTCCTGCCACACCGACGGGATCTGCCTGGAGATTGTTTCCAATTTTGTATTCTTGCGGAGCAACGTCCAGTATATCCATATCGATCAGTGGTATCTCAAGATTTTCATCACAGATGGAGTCGACTAATTCCTGAGAGATAATGGTCTCCTCCTCAAGATCGCGACTAACTACGTTGCGTACCGTACGGAGCGATTGCCCCCCGATACCCACATAGATCTTGGCAATTGAGTTGTTGAGAGCACCCTCCAGCTTATTGATGATGGAGGTCAGGCTCTGTGCCGTTTTATCCAGATTGTAAATCACTCCTTTCCGGATGAATGAAGACGAATCCTCCCTGGCATAAGCTAATACCTGTATGCTTCCATCACTATTCTTCTTTCCGGCTATACCGGCTATTTTCGATGAACCCAGTTCAATAGCGGCGATAAAATCTGTTGTTGCCATATAAAATTCTATTTTATTCCCTTTTGTATTATAGACTCATCTCTTTAACACAAAGGTACGTTTAGCTGTTTACGAATTATTGTTTCTTTTTTGTGCAGATAATCTGATTACCGAATTCCAGGCTGATGCGTGAATATTTGTTCCATCCCACCTGGTTCAGCCCTTTTTCGTAAAAGGTCTTCAATCGTCCCAGTTTATCCTCAAAATGTTCTAACTTGCCCAGATAGATAATATGATTACCTACACGGGGAATCAATTCGATCTCTTTCCCGGGGAGCACGTTTATTTGCACAATCTGGGCTTCCCAGAACGGATTGTTTTGCAAAAATACACCAAACTTATATAAATCCTTCATTGCAAACGACTTTTCTACATTTCCGGTGACAATTGCCCGGTGTGCTACGCATTTTGCATCGGGAGGCATCACTTTACCTTTGTTATCCAGATAGTAGTTTTCACCATTGTTGCTCATGATGCGGAGAATCGGTACACGTTGTGTCACTTCCACGCAAAGTTTGCCGCTTGGAGTTTTATAGCATTGTGCTTCATTGATCAGCGGATGCTTGTTCAACTCTTTTTCCAGCGTTTTGGTGTGAATGCGGTCCATTTTCTTTCCAACGGGATAAATGCCTTTCTTTTGCAGGATGGCAGCTACCTCGTTTTTAGTGACGAAACCGGCATTGAGCGTATCCTTTATTACTAATTCCATGTCGCGGCAGACCTGATGGGCAGGTTTGCTGTTGAATACTGTCACAGCCGCTACGAGATAGGCTATGAGAAGTAACATGACGATGGTCAGAAGGATTCTTTTTATCATGAGGAAATTTATTGTTTTGACGATTTACAAATTAATTGTCCGATGGAGTTATCCTTCGGGTCAATAGTTCACAAATATCCGGGACATAGCTATCTATGTCTCCTGCTCCCAACGTGATCAACACCTCGATATGCTTCGTTTTCAGCACATCGAGTATTTCCTCTTTCTTACACATGCTTTTTTCAATACCCGGACGTAGGTTATCATATATCAGTTGACTGGTTACCCCTGGAATAGGCTGTTCGCGCGCCGGATAGATATCTACCAGTATTACTTCGTCGAGTAGCGACAAACTATCGGCAAAGTCTTTATAGAAGTCCCGTGTACGGGTATAGAGGTGTGGCTGAAAAACAGCGGTGATCTTTTTATCCCGGTAGAGTTCACGCATGGACATCACACTCTGTTTGATTTCGGAGGGATGATGAGCGTAGTCACTCAGGAACACGATCTGGTCGTTTTTGATCTTGAAGTCGAATCGACGGTCCACACCTCGGAAACTTGCCATTCCTTGTTTGATTTCTTCGGCGGTCACTCCATTGAGATAGGCAAGTGCCATGGCAGCGACTCCATTCTCTATATTGATACTTACGGGCACTCCCAGCTGAATGTTGTCGATGCGAATATCCGGTCCTATAAAATCGATGAAGATTTCTCCGTTTCCAATGCGAATGTTTTCAGCATGGAAGTCTCCTTTATCGCGTGAATAGGTGTAAATCTTGACACCCTCTTGCACTTTAGGCTGAAGAGAAATGCCTTCGCGGATGATCAGTGCCCCTCCCGGCTGGATTAATGTGGTATAGTGCTCAAAGCTTTCCAGATAAGCCTGTTCGGTTCCATAAATATCCAGATGATCCGGATCGGTTGCGGTAATGACAGACATATATGGAGACAGCCAGTGGAATGAACGGTCGAATTCGTCAGCTTCGATTACGGTATACGGACTGCTTGGAGAGAGTAACAGATTCGTTCCATAATTTTTGGAAATACCTCCCAAAAAGGCAGTGCAGCCTATATGCGAGTGATGAAGCAGATGGGCCGTCATCGTTGATGTAGTGGTTTTACCATGTGTACCGGCTACACAAAGCCCTTTACTGGAATGGGTGATGGTGCCTAATACTTGTGCACGTTTTTGTATTTCGAATCCGTTGTCACGGAAGTAGGTCAATTCGGCATGTTCCTGAGGTACGGCAGGAGTTAAAACGACCAGTGTCGTGGCCGGGTCTTTACAGGCATCCGGGATAAGATTGATATTTTCTTCGTAATGAATCTGTGCTCCTTCTTCTATAAGGTGTTGAGTCAGTTCACTGGGGGTACGGTCATAGCCTGCCACTACCTTCCCTTTAGAAAGGAAATAGCGTACGAGGGCACTCATTCCGATACCTCCTGCACCGACAAAATATACAGATTGAATAGTTTCTATGTTCATGGCTGTTGTGCTAATTTTATAACTTCTTTTGCTATCACGATGGCAGAATCCGGTAGGGCCAGGTGAGCGATGTTTTCACTAAGTTCTTTTAGTTTTCCGGAATCTGCTATGGTTTCTAATGCCACGGATAATAATTTCTCTTCCGCTTCTGCGTCCTTTACGTAGATGGCAGCTCGTTTGTTCACCAATGCCAATGCATTTTTGGTTTGGTGATCTTCTGCTACGTTGGGAGACGGAACCAGGATAACTGCTTTATTCAACAGGCAGAATTCGGAAATGGAGCCGGCACCTGCACGCGAAATAACCAAGTCGGCAGCAGCATAAGCGGCAGCCATATCTTTAATGAAGTCTGTCACATACAGATTAGGAATGTTTCCGGCAACTTTTACGGCTTCCGTTACTTGCTGGTAATAGATTTTTCCTGTTTGCCAGATGAATTGTACATTTTTAGTCTGACGAATCAGCTGCAATCCGGCAATCAATGTATTATTGATTGTGCGGGCGCCCAGGCTTCCCCCCAGAATCAGAATGGTTTTCTTCTCCGGATCCAGTCCGAAAGAGCGAATAGCTTGTTTTTGTTCCGGCTTCTCCGTTAACAGATTCTGACGTACCGGGTTGCCTGTCATAATGATTTTGCTGCCCGGAAAGAATTTTTCCATCCCATCATATGCTACACAGATTTTCCGTGCTTTCTTTGCCAATAGTTTGTTGGTTACTCCGGCATATGAGTTTTGCTCCTGTATTAAGGTGGGTACACCCATCATTCCGGCCATTTTTAATGTCGGACCGCTTGCATATCCGCCTACTCCTACTGCTACCTGTGGACGGAACTGACGGATAATGCTGCGCGCTTTCCATTGGCTGCGTGCCAATTTCAGTAATACGGCAACATTTTTCCACAAATGTTTGCGATCGAATCCTGCTACGGGTAATCCGATGATCTGATAGCCTGCATCCGGTACTCGTTGCATCTCCATTCTTCCTTCGGCTCCTACAAACAGGATTTGTGCATCGGGACGTAATTCTTTTATGGCGTTTGCAATGGATATAGCCGGAAAAATATGTCCTCCGGTACCACCGCCACTGATGATGATCCTTAAAGTGTCATCCCGTCCCTCTTTATTATTTTCCTTATTCATATCACTCTTCAAATTTAGCATCACTGTTTAAGACTTCCGCTGTAGGCTCAGCTGCTGTTTGGGCTTCGCTTGCAACGGTTTCACTCCCTTCTTCTCCGGTAAGGAGGGGAGCGGGATTATCTTTTTTCTCTTCCAGATAAGCGGTATAACGGCTGACACTCAATATCATTCCGATATAGGCGCAGTTGATCAGGGTACTTGTACCTCCTTTACTGATTAGTGGTAAGGGCTGTCCTGTGACAGGAAACAAACCGACAGCTACCATCATGTTCAATATGGCTTGTGATACCAGCATCAAGGCGATTCCCATGACAAGGAATGCCGGAAATGTACGTTCACATTTCTGGGCGATTCGGCCTGTTCGAACCAACAGCCAGATGTAGAGAATAACCACAAAGGCTCCTCCTACCAGCCCCAACTCTTCAATGATAATGGCAAAAATGAAATCGGAGAATGCCTGACTCAGGAAATCGCGTTGAATTGAGTTTCCCGGAGCTTTACCTATCACGTTACTGGTAGCAATGGCTATACGTGCATGGGCTATCTGGGCATCTTTGTCAATATCGAACTTTGCAGCCGGTACTTCCTCTTTCTCAGTGAAGTTGGTGATACGGCTTTTCCAGGTATCAAAGCGGTGGAGGAACGGAATGTCGGTGTCTTTAGGTATGGCCAGCAGGAAGATTACTCCCAGACACCCAGCCAGTGCCAGTCCGCCCAATAACATAGCTAACTTTTTGAAGGCGACACGCCCGATGAACATCATCAATACTACGACCCCGAACAGCAGCATAGCTGTCGAAAGATTTTCCGGAGCAATGAGCATGCACACCAGTCCGGTCAGTATCATTATATATTTAAAGGCTTTTGGATTGGCTCCTTCATCATCCTGTTTTTTGGAAAGAATAAAGGAAACCGCAATGATTACTGCCATCTTGGCCAGTTCCGAAGGTTGAAACTGTAATCCCATAAAACTCATCCAGCGGGCAGCCCCATTTACACGGTCGCCTGTGATGACTCCCATCAATGTGACGAAAGCTAACAGCACTACCGAAATGGGGTACAGGAAGACCGGGAACACCTGAAACCATTTATAAGGGATGTTGTGCATCAAAACCACCACGATTGCGCCGATCATCAGGATGATGGAATGCTGTGTGATGGGTCCCCAGTGATCACCACTTTTATAAGTCAGTGTACTGGCAGCACTAAACACCTCTATAATAGAGATGAGGCAGAGGCAAAGGAAAATGATCCAGATTACCTTATCACCTTTGAATATGTTCTTTAATAAATCCACGGCTTTTAGTTTTTAGCTCTTAGGAGTCCTGCCTTTTTAAAGCTCAGAGACTCTTATTTCATAATTCTCTTACATACTTCTTAAATTGGTCACCACGGTCCTCATAACTCTTAAAAAGGTCGAATGAAGCACAGCACGGGCTTAACAATACCGTTTCACCTTTTTTTGCCAGTTTGTAGGCTGCTTCTACAGCATCCTTCATACCGGTTTGTACTTCTGCTACGGGAAGTCCCAGGCGATCGAAGAACTCATGGAGTTTTTCGTTGTGCAATCCAAGGTAAACCAATGCCGAGCATTTTTCCCGAACCAGCTCCTCTATTTCCGTATAATCATTCCCTTTATCTTTACCCCCGAGGATCAACACTGTTTTGGTGGTCATACTTTGCAGAGCGTACCAGCAAGAGTTGACGTTGGTTGCTTTGGAGTCGTTGATAAAATCAATCCCCCGTACACGTGCTACTTTTTCCAAACGGTGCTCTACTCCTTGAAAATCGCTGAGCGCCCTTCGTATATTCTCTTTGGTAATGCCGGCCAGATTTGCAGAAATCCCGGCAGCTAAAGAGTTATAAAGGTTATGTTGTCCCGTCAAAGCCAATTGTTCCTGCTCCATGTTGAAGGCAATTGGTGCGGTAATCACTACTTCATGGTCTTCTACATAAGCGATAGACCCTTCTTCTTTAATTGCCGAGAATGGATACAGATGGGCACAGATGCCGTGTTTATCCAGTTCACGTTTGATGATAGGGTCATCATTCCAGAAGATAAAAGCGTCTTCTGATGTCTGGTTCTGTGTAATACGGAATTTTGCGTTGATATAGTTCTGCATGCAGTGATCGTATCGGTCCAGATGGTCTGGTGTGATATTCATCAGCACGGCAATATCCGCACGGAACTTATACATATTATCCAGCTGGAATGAACTCAGTTCAATTACATAATAGTCATGCTCCTCTTCCGCTACTTGTAATGCCAGGCTCTTACCAATGTTGCCGGCAAGTCCCACATTTAATCCGGCACTTTTAAAGATGTGATAGATAAGTGAGGTCGTAGTTGTTTTTCCGTTCGAACCGGTGATACAGATCATCTTTGCATCAGTGTATCTGCCGGCAAATTCTATTTCAGAGATAATGGGGGTACCCTGCTCTTTCAATTTCAGAATTAGGGGGGCGTCATTAGGAATTCCGGGGCTCTTCACCACTTCATCTGCATTCAGAATCCGTTCTTCTGTGTGCCGGCCTTCCTCCCAGGCAATGCCATGGCTGTCAAGGAGAGTTTTATACTTATCCTTGATGGCAGACATATCCGATACGAAAGTATCGAATCCTTTTACTTTTGCCAGAACGGCTGCTCCCGCACCGCTTTCACCGGCTCCTAATACTACAATTCTTTTCATGATTTTTAGTTATGGTTTATCAACCGGAGTTTTGTGTACGGTCGGTAAATCCTTTGTCTCTATGCTACAAGTTTGAGGTTCATACTCAGTGATCGGCAGCAGGCACTTGTAGCTTGTAGCCTGTTACCTGTCACTTTGGGTTATCTTATCTTTAGTGTTATAATCGTAATGGCTGCCAACACGATGGTTACAATCCAGAAGCGGACTGTAATCTTGGATTCGTGAAACAGTTGATCCGGTTTTGTGAATTTCACACTGCATCCCGGTTCCACCAGGCTCATCGAAGTACGGAAATGGTCATGTATCGGTGCCCGTTTGAAAAGACGTTGTTTTACCCCCTTTCTTTTGCCTGCTTTATAATAGAAGCGTTGCAGGAGTACTGACAGGTTCTCAACCAGGAATATACCACAGAGAATCGGAATCAGCAATTCTTTGTGGATAATAATAGCAAATACTGCGATGATTCCTCCAATGGTCAGGCTGCCTGTATCACCCATGAATACCTGTGCCGGATAAGCATTGTACCATAAGAAACCGATTAATGCGCCGATAAAGGCACATATAAAAATTACCAATTCTTCACTTCCCGGAATATACATGATATTCAGGTAACCGGCGAATTCAATATGGCTCGATACATAGGCCAGTATACCCAGTGTCAGTCCGATGATGGCTGAATTGCCTGCTGCCATACCATCCATACCATCATTCAGGTTGGCACCGTTGGATACGGCTGTTACGACGAAGATAGTGATAATGACAAACAAAATCCATCCGGCCGTTTGGGCATGTTCTCCCATGAAGCCCACAAGGTCTGCATAGTCCAGGTTGTTGCTTTTGAAAAATGGAATCGTGGTCTGGGTTGATTTCAGGTCGTGGGTGCCATGTATCACTTCGATTTCGTTTTCTGATTTCTGAATCTCTATATTCTCGCGGATTACTACATTAGGGCTCAGATATAGAGTCAGTCCGACAATCAGCCCGAGTCCCACTTGTCCGATGATTTTGAATTTGCCATGGAGGCCTTCTTTATCTTTCTTGAATATCTTGATATAGTCGTCCGCAAACCCCAAAGATCCCAGCCATACAGTAGTTATCAACATCAATATCATATAGATGTTATGCAGTTTTCCCAGTAATAAACAGGGAATCAGAATTGCTACAATAATGATCACACCTCCCATACTGGGTACGCCTACTTTATTAACTCCAAACGGATCGATCTTAGCGTCACGCTGCGTTTCGGTGATTTGTTTCCGTTTCAGCAGATTGATGAATTTGTCTCCCCATATACTGGAAATGAGTAGCGCCAGGATGACAGCCATCAATGCCCGGAACGAGGTGTACCCAAACATTCCGGCACCCGGAAAGTTGAGTTTATGTAGCCATTCAAACAAGTAGTATAACATAACTTTATTTACAATGAGACGATTTATGGTTTACGATTGAAGGAATCAGGCATTTGGCATCGGAATTACTTCAATCATTGTCCGTTAAATAGTCAATGAAAAAATCTCTTTTAAAACCTCTTTATCATCAAAGTGATGTTTCACCCCTTTGATTTCCTGATAATTCTCGTGTCCTTTTCCGGCAACCAGAATCACATCTCCTTTTTCAGCAAGCATGCAAGCCGTGCGTATAGCTTCCTTACGGTCTGCAATGCTCAGTGTTTTTTTCTTGTCTTCGTTGTCCAGTCCGGCCAACATGTCGTTGATGATGTCCTGTGGCTCTTCGAAGCGTGGATTGTCTGAGGTGATGATAACCCGGTCGCTTGCCTTGGCTGCTTCTTTTGCCATGATGGGACGTTTGCCTTTATCCCGGTTGCCACCGGCACCGACTACAGTAATCACTTTGCCCTTTCCTTCAAGCACTCCATGTATGGCGTTCAAGACGTTGACCAAAGCATCCGGTGTGTGTGCATAGTCTACGATCGCTGTATATCCTTGCGGGGAGCGTATGGCATCGAAACGTCCGGCAACAGGATGCAACGTACTAAGTGCAACCAATACCTCCTCTTCCTTCTTACCCAGTAAAACGGCGCCGCCGAATACGGCCAATAAATTCGAAGCATTGAATCTTCCTATAAACTGTACTGCGAGCTCATGGTTGTTGAAGTCAAGAAGCATTCCCTCAAAATGTGACTCCAGTACTTTCCCTTTGAAGTCACTCAGGCTGCGGAGAGAATACGTGTATATTTTCGACTTCGTATTCTGCGTCATCACGAGTCCGTTTTTGTCGTCCAGATTGGTGAGGCTGAAAGAACTTTTAGGCAGTTCATCGAAGAATTTCTTTTTTGCTTTCAGATAATTCTCTACTGTTTTATGGTAGTCCAGATGATCGCGTGTCAGGTTCGTAAAGATGCCGCCGGCGAACTTCAGTCCGCTGATTCTTTTTTGCGCGATGGAGTGCGAACTTACTTCCATGAAAGCATATTTGCAGCCTTCGTCTGCCATACGTCCCAAAAGACGGTTCAGCGTAATCGGGTCAGGAGTGGTGTGTTCGGTAGGGATGGCTTCATCGTCTATATAATTGCATACCGTAGAGATAAGCCCCACTTTGTAACCGAAATACCGGAATGTATTATATAATAAGGTGGCAATCGTCGTCTTTCCATTTGTACCGGTGACACCCACCAGTTCCATTTTCGAAGTCGGGTCTCCATAGAAAGCCGTAGCTACTTTACCAACAGCATCTTCACTGTCGGTTACCTGAATGTAGGTAATTTCTTCGTTTAGTTCTGCAGGCAACTCTTCGCAGAGAATGGCTATGGCCCCTTTCTCAATTGCTGCCGGGATATAGGCATGTCCGTCGGTTTGTGTACCGCGCATGGCCATAAACAAATGGCCGGACCCTACCTGTCTGGAGTCGATGTCAACTCCGGTTATTTCGATATCCTGATTTCCGGTTATTTTTACCGGATGGATAGATGTTAGAATCTCTTTTAATTTCATACCTTAATCTATAATAATCAATTCAGATGGATACTGATGGTTTGTCCTTTCTTTATTGTAGTACCCTGGGGCAACGATTGGCTTCTCACTTTGCCAACTCCCGACAGAGCCACTTTCAATCCTTTGCTTTCCAGCAGGTAAACAGCATCTTTGGCTCCCATGCCGATAACGCTGGGTACAAAGTTCCGTAATTGTTCCTTTCCCTGCAGGATCACTGCTTTGGGAGCTGCCTGTGCATGTCCCCAAACTTCTTTATTCTTTTTAGTTTTAAACTCTGCCTGAGTCTGAATATTCAATCCTTCCAATACTTGTCTGGCCTCTGTCATTTCGCCTGCTTTAACATCGGGAATCACTACCGTATTGGTATCGATTGCGTTCCGAATGTCCAAACGTAGGTCTTTGGCATACACTCTTTCGGCAATTTTGCTGAAAACGCTACCGGCCATCAAGCCTCCGGAGGCAGGAGGATTTGGCTTTTGTATGGAAACGATACAGCTATACTTTGGAGCTTCTGAGGGAAAGTATCCGCAGAAACTGACCAGATAGTTCACTCCTCCCGATGTATATCCGGCAGCACCTTGTGAGATTTGCGCCGTACCCGTCTTACCCGAAACGGCAAATTGTTTGGAGCCTGCCGGGGCTGCCAGACCTTCATGCACAACCTTATAAAGAATCTCCTGTATTTGTTTCAGGGTCCGTTCCGAACAGATTCTCGGATTGATAATTTCTGTCGGATATTCTTTCACTATTTCACCATTTTTTATGGCTGCTTTCACAAATTTGGGACGCACCATAACACCGTTGTTGGCAATGGCATTGTAGAAAGTAAGGATATTCATCGGTGGTACCTGGGTCTCATAGCCGATACTCATCCACGGCAGAGTGGTTTTTGCAAAGTAACGCTCTTTCGGACCTTTGATATTAGGCTTACCTTCTCCGGCTATTTGCAATTGGAGAGGCTGATCGATACTCATTCGTTTCAGTCCGTCGACAAACTTTTGCGGGTTACTACCATAATATTTATCAATAATGCTGGATGTACCCACATTTGAAGATACTTCCAGTATTTGTGTAACTGTCAATGGACCATATCCGCCTTTGCGCCAATTCCAATCTTTCATGGGACGACCGTACATCATCTTGACACCATTGCCTGTGTCTATTACATCTTCCGGTGTGATTTTACCGTCTTCAAGTGCCACCATGATAGAAGCTGTCTTAAAGGTAGAACCCGGCTCGAGCATATCACTGATGGCATTGTTTCTCATTTCATAATAGTTGCCGTCTCCGGCTTTCATCATGTTTACGATGGCTTTAACCTCTCCGGTCGCTACTTCCATCAATACGGCTACTCCTACTTTGGCATTCAGCTCTTTCAGTTTATCGGTCAGGGCCTTTTCACAAATATCCTGCATGCCTACATCAATCGTAGAAAGAAGGTCACAACCATCTACCGGAGGAATATCTACAATATTCAGGTATTTATTCATCACTTTTTGCCGGTGGGTAATCCCGTCATGCCCCTTCAGTATGGAGTCAAAAGCTAACTCTATGCCATTCTTGGCACCTTGGGCGGTGTCAGCATATAAGTCCCCCAGTGTGCGGGCTGCAAGTGAACCAAAAGGTTTTTTTCTTTGGTTATAAGCTAACTCGTGGAAACCGCCTTTGTATTTATTCAGGTTGAATACCGGCAGGCGTTTGGCTTCTTTATATTGGATGTATGAAATACGTTTTGGATAAATCAGATAGTTGCGACTTCCCTGTTTCCGTCCTTTTTTAAGGTGCGCTTTAAATTCCGAAGCACTTTTATCAGGGAATATCTTATGGAGTCCTGCACATATTTCGTCCAGATGATTCATCAGCATGGTGTCCTTCTTTACTCCACCGGCTTTGAAATCCATATAAATGCGATATTCCGGCAGCGAACTGGCCATTAGTTTGCCGTCGGAAGAGATGATGTTTCCGCGGTTGGGCTTTACCGTTACATTCTCTTTGACGAAACGGTCGGCCACATCCTGCCAATATTGACGTTCGGCAAACATCGTGATGCCTGCTTTGACAACAATGGCTACTCCAATCAATCCCATCAGCAGGATGACGAAGAAGTAACGGGTCATTATATTTTTCTTGTTTACAGCCATCTTTTATTTCGTTCTGATTAAATAAGGTGGATTGGTCGATGTCTGCAAATCACTTTCTTTGGTGGATATATAGTCCTCTATTCGTGACTGGCGGCTTTTTTCCATCAGTTCCGAACTTCGGGTCAGTGCATCGTATTTGATGTCAATCAGCTCTTTTTTCAACTTGTCTATTTCGATTTGCTGTTGTTGGCTTGCGTAACGATTATGAATGTAGAAAATGACAAGCACCATAATCAGTACCAGCAATTTAGTCTGGCGGCGAAAAAAATCCGTTGCCAGAATATCACCTCCCAGAATACTTTTCAGGGAATTGCTTTTCTTCTTTTTTGCTTCTTTATCTTCCATTTCACTTCTCTTATTTCACTCTGTTCTCTTACTTCTTTTCGGCTATTCTCAGTTTGGCACTGCGTGAACGCGGATTGCGTGCTATCTCTTCTTCATCGGGCACAATTACTTTGTTGTTTACCAGGCGGAAGGGAGTTTGCAGGTTGCCGAAAAAGTCCTGCGTTGTTTTACCTTCTACATTACCGGTTTTCATGATGTTTTTCACCATGCGATCTTCCAAAGAGTGATAGGTGATTACCACCAGCCGTCCTCCTGGTTTCAATGCTTCTGTTGCTGCCATCAGCATTTCCTTCAGTGCTTCCATTTCCTGGTTTACTTCAATGCGGAGTGCCTGAAATACCTTTGCCAATTCTTTCTTTTCGCGTTCGCGTCCGAAAAGCGGTTTCACTACTTCAAGAAATTCACCGATCGTTTCTATTTTCTGTCCGCTGCGTGCTTTGACTATGACGGAAGCCAGTTTGCGGCTGTTTTTCAGTTCACCATATAGGTAAAAAATATCTGCCAGGCGTTCTTCTTCGTATGTATTTACCACATCGGCCGCTGTGATGCCTGCACGCTTATTCATGCGCATATCCAGTTTTCCGTCAAAGCGGAAAGAGAATCCCCGTTCACTGTCATCGAAGTGATGTGAAGATACTCCCAGATCAGCCAATATGGAATCTACTCCTTCAATATCGTGGTAGCGCAGAAAATTATGCAAATAACGGAAATTGCTCCGTACAAAAGTGAAGTGCGGGTCGTTTACAATGTTACGTTCGGCATCCTCGTCCTGATCGAAACCCAACAGGCGTCCGCCGTTTCCAAGACGCGAAAGTATTTCGCGGGAATGTCCTCCCCCGCCGAAGGTAACGTCTACATACGTCCCGTCCGGGGTAATGTTCATGGCATCTACGCTTTCCTTCAGCAGTACCGGTACATGATATGTTGTTTCTTCTTCTTTCATTTTACCTCTTTGTTCGTTGTTCACCGTTCTTCTTTCATAATTTCCTCCAGGGCTGCACCAAATGCATCGGGGGGCATAAAGGGCATTTCCGTACGTTCCTTAGCCCATATTTCTATCTTGCTGTCTACACCGATAAAGCGCACGTCGCTTTGTATGCCGGCTATTTGCAGATAGCGTTTGGGTATTAATATCCGCCCGTTTCCGTCTATCGTGATAATTTCTACATCACTGACGAATTGGCGGAAGATAAGTTGGTGGTTAGCGTTCCATTTATTTAGTCGTTGCCGGAGTTCATTCAGCTCTTCATTCCAGACTTCTTCCGGATAGAGTACCAAGCAGTCTTGAAATACGTCTTTGCGCATGATGAGCTTGTCTTCAGAACCGGCTTGTAGCTGCCGTCTGAATTGGGCGGGGATAAAAACTCTTCCTTTCGCGTCCGCCTTAGCTTCAATATTGCCTAAAAAACGTATCATTTCACCTTATTATAATAAGCGACCGTAAAAGTAGGTATTTCCCCACAATTCCCCACAATTTTCCACCAAAAACTTTCGGAGAAGTTTTCAACCGATTGTTAATTGCTTATTCGTCTGATAATGAATTATGTTCGGAGATGCTTTGCTGGTGGGGGATAGAGTCGGTTGTATCCTTCCCGGAGCCGTTTTGTGGCTTTGTGGGCTTCCGTCCGTATTTTAGTTGCAGACTGACAAAATCGGTTTTCCTCACGTTGTTCAGGAAAGTCGGGGCGGCTTTAAAGCAAATGCGGGATACCCATACTTTGTTGGCGGTACATTCTTCCGGTTTATCCACCGCTTCACTGGTGATGCTGGGATAAAAATTGCCCAATCCATCGATAGAAACGGTGCGGCCTTCTTTCAAGTGGGCGGCAATAATGTCCGATAGTTGAGTAAGTGCAGAGAGTACGTCTCCGTTTTGAAGAGAACTTCTTTCTGCGAGCTGATTAGCAATCTGTACACTGTTTACAGGCTTTTTCTGTAAAGCTCGTGTTGTGGCATAATAACGTTCTTTGACGACACCTTTACTTTTGTCTACTTTCTTGGTAACTGCGTAGTTGATGGACATTCGTATTTTAGGTTTTTAATATGAATACATTTCCTTTTTGTCTCTTATTATATAGGTATATAATATCTATAAGTTATGTTTAAAAATATCCGGATGTTTTAATAGATAACATCCGGATGTTCTGATATAAAAGATCCGGGTGTTTTGATGTGTAACATCCGGATGTTTTATATCATAAATTTTAAGCAAAGATATGCTAAAGTATGGAGATGCACAAGTGAGAAAGGTATTATTGTGCGTTTTTTTGTTGGTTTGGGGGCTTTCTTTATGAAGTTGGTCTGGAGGGTGGTTTGGTTTTGTGTGTTATTTTGTAGTTTCAGCCGTATATTTAAGAAAAATAATATAAAATAGATTGTGCTTTAATAAAAGTATTCATATATTGCAAAACATTATATGAATATTGTGCTTTTTAATAAACTTATAATGAAAATAATTATGAAACGGAACGTTTTTAGTTTGATTGTAGTACTTATGGCTACTGTCTCTTTTGTTAACGTGTGGATCTCAGTTACTTCTACTAATAAAAAAATGAAGATCCGACTTGCCGCTATAGAGGCGATGGCAATGATTGAGGCTGAAACTCCTGGGGATACTGAACTTTCACTTGCGTGAGCTTGTAAGATTACGTCTAATTGTTATAATTGGGCAGGGAATGTTGACGGCAGTATTACTTGCTGGGGTGCCGACTATTGTAAGCGAGGAATCAGGACGGAAGGGACTGTTTTTATCAAAGAGATTCGTTGGGTGGAGTGTGACGGTAAAAAAACAGAATGTTGATTATGGATGATCTGTTGGAAGTTTTAGATAGGAGGAGCTTGATAGGCTTTTTGCTATTGAGTCCGGTTTGGGCACTGTTGTTTGGGGGATGTGGACATGCGACCGATTCTTCGGAGAAAATGCTGAAATGTGAACTGGTTTCTTATATAAAGAGTTATCCTGATTCTTCATTTTTTTCTCAGGTGAGTACAATGCAATATCAGGATGGTAAAATTTATGTGTTAGATGAGGCTCGGAGAGATGTCGCTACCATGAATTTGGAGTTTTCTGATTTCAGTTTGATTGGGAAGCCCGGAGAAGGACCTGGCGAGTTGGCTCGACCTGTAGGACTTTATGTTGAGAAGGACACGGTCTATATACTGGATGGGGGTACCGTGAGTGTGAGAAAATATGTTAATTCAGAATTTATATCCTCTTTTTCTGTCCCTGCTGCAAACTCGTATCGTTTTTTTATGAATAAGGACACTGCTTTTTTATCATCAGTTACTGATTCCACTTTTTATATGAAGAGTGCCGAAAACTGGCAGAGGGGTGATTTGTCTGCACTTGTTTTTGCGGGAGATGTTCATGATTTTGGTGATGTTAAAAGAAACGCTTCGCTAAATCAGAGACATTTAGTGAGGGATGACACTTCGTTGTATGGTATTGCAAGTAGTTCTTCCTTATTAGGAAAATATGATTTATTATCCAATAGACAAGAGGGTACTTTCGATCTGACATCCATTTCTTTAATGAAAGAAAATTTGGCTTACGAAAAGAGTCAACCCTATGATCCGCGGAGTTATTATGTTTTTATTTCAGATGTTTACACAATGAATGGTAAATTGTATCTGCTTTGTGCGGAATTGAAAGATCGGGACAAAGGAGGGTTTCGGGTAAATAAGATATTGAGTTTGAAAACAGAACCTAAGTTGCAGTTGGATGCTATTTATGTACTCCCGGGTAAAATTTATACCTCCTTCTGTGTTACTCCTGATTATATTTTCGCAACAAATTATAGTAATGAACGTATTGAAAAATTGGCTTTTCCTGTTCCCGATTAGTGTTTTTGTGTTGCTTACATTTAGTTGTAGTGGGGTAAAAAGCTCTGATGCGGAGAAGCTAATATCGGGACAAACAAGAGTTCAAAACCTAATAGAGAAGGATATTGCTTGGCTGGTGGGCAAGAGAATAAATAGTGTTGATTCCATTCTGTCTGATGACATATCGCATGAAAAAGTTCTGTTTTTATTTAACTATCACGATTGTGGTACCTGTGTTAAAACAGGGTTTACTATTGTTAATAGTATAGATAAAAAGAAAGGAAAGGAGTATGTGAAGGTAATTGGTTCTATGATTTCAGATTTGGCATCTGTGCAGCGCTTTAATGAGTATCATGGATTTATTTATATAGATACAAAAGATTTGATAAGGAGAGAACTCAAATATGTTCCTACGCCAATGTTATTGCGTCTGGATGTTGATAATCGCATTGTTAAGGCATTAATTCCAACTACCGGAATAGATAATCAAGCTGTCAAAGTGTTTGTTGAATCTTGTGTGAAATGATAAAAGGAGCAGAAAGGGAATCACTCTCTTCCTGCTCCTTGATACACAACTAAAAATCTGCACTAAAATGATTTATTGAAATCGACAATGTATGTGGCCTATTGTCTAAAGTCTTTCAGTTCTTCCTGTAGACGCTGGCGAGTGAAAAAGATGCGGCTTTTTACTGTTCCGAGCGGCAGGTCCAGTTTCTCGGCTATTTCTCGGTATTTGAATCCGGAAACATGCATGGAGAAAGGTACTTTATATTCTTTGGGTAATGAATTGACAATGCGGTGCATTTCTTTCAAGTCATAACGGCTTTCGGTGCTGTCGAATCCGGACTCTTGCGGAAGGCTCAGGTGATAGAGGTTATCGGTCTGATCTACAAAAGTCTGATCGCGTACCACTTTACGGTAGTTGTTAATGAAGATGTTGCGCATGATAGTGTACATCCATCCTTTAAAGTTAGTGTCGGGAGTATATTTATCTTCGTTATCTAACGCTTTAAGAGAGGTTTCCTGCAACAAATCGTTTGCTTCTTCACGGTCGGTTGTTAGTTTGTATGCAAAGCGAAGTAGTTCTTCCTGAACTCCAATTAAATCTTTTCTGAAGCTTAAACTTTTCATAACGTTGCTTTTTAAATTGTGAATATTCGTTGTTTTTCGATGATGCAAGTTTACGGCATTTTTTTAATTGTGATGGGGGAAATTTAGGCTTAAAACAGGGCGAAAACTGTCAAATGATAGTTTTTAGGTGTATTTTGATAGTTTTTGGGTGTTTTTGAGACAAGAGGTTTTCTATCTTTGCGTCGGTTTAAATATGAATGGGCATGAGGAGAAATACTATACATAGGATTTGGCTTGCATGGATGTTGCTGATGACATTCATGCCCTTGTCCGTGGTGAAGGTTTTTCATAATCATTGCGATGAAACATCGGCAACCTGCACAAATACGCAGCCCGGGAAAACACATCACGCATGTGACACCTGTCCCATTTGCCAATTCATGCTTTCTCCATTCATCGAGACGTCTCCTGCTCTTTTGACTTATATACCTTTCTATATAAGATGGGAGACCGGAACTTTTCAGGATAAGAAGCTTGCTACTGCTTTTTATCCGCATTATCTTCGCGGACCTCCTTCCAATTTTCGTCATATCGTATAATTTTTCGGGCAGATATCTGTTGTTTGCCCGTTTATCAGTTTTATCTAACTAAAACGATTAAGTATGCGTATCGGATTTATTTCGGGTATGCTGGGTGGATTGTGTTTAACCTCTACCTTGCATGCCCAGGAGCCCGATTCACTGAAAGCTGTGTCCTTATCCGAAGTGGTGGTGACGGAGAGTTACCGACATCTGAAGAATAAGAATTCGACATGGCATATGGAGGTGGTAGGGAAGGAGTTTTTGCGTGAACACTTCACTGGCAACTTGATACAGACTCTTGGAACGATTCCGGGAATACATTCGATGGATGTCGGTTCGGGCTTTTCTAAGCCGATGATCCGGGGAATGGGATTCAACCGGATTTCGGTTGTAGAGAATGGAATCAAGCAAGAGGGACAACAGTGGGGAGCCGATCATGGGCTGGAACTGGATGCATTCAATGCAGGACAGGTGACTATCCGTAAAGGACCTGCTTCACTGCTCTATGGCAGTGATGCTATGGGAGGTGCTATTGAATTGGCTCCATTACCATTACCCACCAGTAACCAGTTGTTTGGTGAAGCGGACTTGCTGGGAAAATCTGTAAACGGAACGTTGGGAGGCTCGCTGATGCTTGGAATAAAGAAAGACGCCTGGTATACCTGGGCGAGATATTCGGAGCAGCATTTTGGCGATTATCGTATTCCGGCAGATACCATTGTGTATCTTACCCAACGGATGCCTGTCTATCACCGGAAACTGAAAAATACGGCAGGTTTTGAGCGAGATGTCAGTTGGACAGCCGGTTTCAGGTATGGACGATACAAGTCTTCCTATTCAGTAAGTAATGTTTTTCAGAAAACCGGTTTCTTTCCCGGAGCACACGGTATTCCTGATATATCGCGTTTGCAGGATGATGGGAACAGCCGCAATATAGAACTACCTTACAGTCAGGTGAACCATCTGAAGGTATCTGCCCAGCAGAGCTTCTTGTGGGATCGATCGGCATTGATATGGGATATTGGCTATCAGAAGAATCATCGTGAGGAATGGAGCCGGTTTCATACTCATTATGATACTCAGCCCGTTCCGGAGAAGGATCCTGACAAAGAGTTGGCTTTTATATTGAATACTTATAGTTCGGCTGTTAAGTTGAAGTTGTTTGGAGCTGCTTCGTGGCAACATATAGCAGGTTGGGATATACAGTATCAGAGGAATACTATTTCCGGATATTCATTCCTTTTGCCTGCTTACCGGAGATTCACCACAGGGGCTTTCTGGATGACAACTTACCGTCCGGGTCCTGCTTTGTCAGTCAGTGGGGGCTTTCGCTATGATTACGGAAAGATAGATGCATCTGCTTATACTGATCCTTATCTTGCGATTTATCTGCGGGAGCAGGGATATGATGATGATTTTATCCGGAAATATGAGTGGCGTAGCTATGCTGTCCATCGCCATTTTGGTGATTATTCCGGTTCGCTGGGAGTGGTGTGGACCCCTTCCGGAGGACACATGCTTCAAGTGAATATCGGGCATAGTTTCCGCTTGCCGGGGGCCAATGAACTGGCATCGAACGGTGTTCATCACGGCACTTTCCGTCATGAACAGGGAGATGCGGCTCTTTCGTCCGAGCGTGGTTGGCAACTGGATGTCTCGTATACCTATGAGAATGGTCCGTTATCGGTCAATTTTTCGCCATTTATCAGTTGGTTCAGCAATTACATCTTTCTTCGGCCTACCGGAGAATGGTCGGTGTTGCCCCATGCCGGACAGATTTACCGTTATACCGGTGCGGAAGCGTTGTTTGCGGGTGGTGAGGCGACAGTGGGAATTGACTTTTTACGTCATTTCAACTATCGTGTCAGTGGAGAATATGTCTATACTTATAATTGTGACGAACATATTCCCCTGAGTTTTTCCCCTCCGGCTTCCCTTCGCAATACGCTGACGTGGAGGTATAAAAACTTCAGTATTTATGGTGAGGTGCAGCACATTGCCGCACAACACCGGGTAGCACGGAATGAGGATCCTACTCCCGGAGCGCAGTTACTGAATGCCGGGATATCCGCCAATCTCCGAATGGGAGGTGTATTAGCAGAAATTACTTTATCGGGTCGGAATTTATCCGATACCGGATATCTTAATCACCTTAGTTTTTACCGGAAAGTTGAAATCCCGGAACCGGGACGTAACTTTCAGATTTTAATTAAAGTACCATTTAAAAGTTTATTAAAATGAAAACCAGAATTTATTTATCAATAATCGGCCTGATGGCTTTTTCTTTCTTGTTTGTGTCCTGTTCAAAAGATGACGAAGGCGATACGGTAAAGCCCGTTATTAATCTGTTGGAACCTGAAGAAGGTGCAGTGTTGAAGATCGGAGATGCTAACGGAGTGCATTTTGAGATGGATATAGCTGATAACGAAGCAATTGCTTCCTATAAGATTAATATTCATAATAATTTTGACGGCCATTCGCATACCAGAGCTTCAGAAGGAGGAACAACCAAACCTTTTGCTTTTGAGAGAACATATACGGATAAGGCAGGCCAAAAACAGGCGCGTGTACATAACCATGACATTAAGATACCGGCAGATGCCACTCCGGGAAATTATCATCTGATGGTATACTGTTTGGACCGGTCTGGTAATGAAACTTACGTAGCACGTAATATCGTATTAAGTACGACAGGCGGTGTAGAGAGTGAGCATCACCATGATTAAGTGGAATACCTGAACCTGAATATGGACAGGGCCATACCGACGGATGGGAGGTTTAAACTCCCGTCTTCAGGCATGGCCTTCTTTTGTGTATTGTTCTTTATCGCTTGATTATTAGCACTCTTTCTTCTCTTTTTTCTTCTCCATTTTCTCATAAATCGCCTTCTTTTTCTTTTTTTGATAGGACAAAATCTGCATTTTCTACCGATTTATTGCGATTAATAAAAAAGAACAGTTAATTTTGCGCAATCATTTCATCTAAAAAGAATGGCTGACGACTCTTTATTTTTAATAGATATTGATAAGATACTTCAGACGAAAGCTCCGAAGCACTCCAAGTACATACCAAAGTTTGTCGTCTCCTATCTGAAGAGAATCGTTCATCAGGAGGAACTAAACGTTTTTCTGCGCGACTCAAAAGATAAAGTGGGAGTGGATTTTCTGGAGGCTTGTCTTGAGTTTCTGGATGCAAAGCTGGATGTGAAAGGACTGGAAAATATTCCGAAAGATGGTTTATATACGTTTGTGTCCAATCATCCGTTGGGAGGACAGGACGGAGTTTCTCTCGGGTATATTTTGGGACGCCGTTTTGACGGGAAGGTGAAGTATCTGGTAAATGATTTGTTGATGAATCTTCGCGGATTGGCACCCTTGTGTATTCCTATTAATAAAACGGGCAAGCAGGCCAAAGATTTTCCGAAGATGGTAGAAGCCGGATTCAAGTCGGATGACCAACTCATTATGTTTCCTGCGGGACTCTGTTCCCGGCGTCGGAATGGAGTGATCCGGGACCCTGACTGGAAGAAAACATTTATTGTAAAAAGTGTCCAGTTTCAGCGTGATGTGGTTCCTGTCCATTTTGAGGGTCGTAATTCTGATTTCTTTTATAATTTGGCTAATGTCTGCAAGACACTGGGGATCAAATTCAATATTGCTATGCTTTATTTGGCAGACGAGATGCTGAAAAATCGTCATAAAACATTTACTGTCACTTTCGGTAAACCCATTCCATGGCAGACTTTCGATAAATCGAAAACTCCGGCAGAGTGGGCACAGTATGTGAAAGATATCGTGTATAAACTGTAACAGATTAAGGAACAACTACTAACAAAGTATATGGAAGAAGTTATTGAACCGGTAAGCAAGGAGCTGATTAAAGCTGAGTTGACTGAAGACAAGCGGCTACGTATGACCAATAAGAGTAATAACCAGATATATATTATTACTTATCAGGATTCTCCCAATATTATGCGGGAGATCGGGCGTTTGCGTGAGATTGCTTTTCGGGCAGCAGGAGGCGGTACGGGATTATCGATGGATATCGATGAGTATGACACCATGGAGAATCCGTATAAACAATTGATTGTCTGGAATCCTGAAGCAGAAGAAATTCTGGGAGGTTATCGGTACATTCTGGGGACAGACGTACGTTTTGACGAGCATGGTGCGCCGGTTCTCGCTACTTCACACATGTTTAATTTCTCGGATAAATTTGTGAAGGAGTTCCTGCCTACGACTATTGAACTTGGACGTTCGTTCGTTACGTTGGAATATCAGTCAACCCGTGCCGGAAGCAAGGGATTATTTGCCTTGGATAATTTGTGGGACGGATTGGGAGCATTGACAGTAGTTATGCCGAATGTGAAATATTTCTTTGGTAAAGTAACCATGTATCCCAGTTATCACCGTCAGGGGAGAGACATGATTCTGTATTTCCTGAAGAAACATTTTGGGGATAAAGACGGACTCATTACCCCGATGAAACCGCTTGAGATGGAAACAGAAGAGGCGGAACTGGCGAGAATCTTCTGCAAAGATTCATTTAAAGATGATTATCGGATACTGAACGGTGAGATCCGTAAGCTTGGCTTTAATATCCCCCCTCTGGTAAATGCTTATATGAGTCTGAGCCCGACTATGCGTATGTTTGGCACGGCTATTAATTATGGATTTGGAGATGTGGAGGAAACCGGTATCCTGATTGCTGTAGACGAAATTCTTGAAGAAAAGCGCATGCGTCACATCGAATCGTTTGTTAAGAACGATCCGGAAGACTGCCAGATAACTTCCGGTGTAAATAAAGTTTTCACTCCGAAAGTGGTTACACCGCAGGAAGACTGTTCCCGTTAATTTTACGATAAAGATCCAGGGCAAAGACATCGGTCATGCCCGAAATATAATCAAGCACCGCCTGTACTCTTTCGTAGAGTGCAGGCGCTTTTATATTATATTGCCCTGATACGCGGTTAATAAGCAGCTGTGAATAGGCTTTCTCCGGCGAAGTGACAGCATCTATCATTAATTCAAGGAGCGTGTTGATGACCCGGAAACCTGCTAACTCAATGTCCAGTACGTCCCGTGAACGGTAAATCTTCTTAAACGATACTTCCGAGCAATGTTTGTATGCTTTTTCCGGACGCTCCGAGATGTGCTTGATAAGAGGTCCTTCAAATGTGCCGGAAAGGATTTCGGTTTCGTTATCTAAGAATGCCCGGGTACATTCCTTGATCAGCAGGCCAATGACAGAAGAACGGAGGTAGGCTATCTGTTCGTTTGTGTCGTTGACAATGTTGAACGTTTTACGAATACGTGATTGGCGTTCCTCTGTGAAATAAGCCAGAAGCAGCTCCTTAGTTTCTTCCGTAGTCAGGATTTTCAACTTGTGGGCATCCTCGATATCCATCATTTGGTAACAGATGTCATCGGCTGCTTCTACGAGGTAAACTAATGGATGGCGTACGTATTTTAATGGCTGATCACTAATCTGGATAAGTCCCAGTTCCGTTGCGATGCGGCGGAATCCTTCTTCTTCGGTCGTGAAAAAACCGAACTTGGACTTGTTTCCTGCAAGGCTCGATGAAAAAGGATATTTGACAATAGAAGCCAGGGTAGAATAAGTTAGTACGAATCCCCCTTTCCGGCGTCCTTCAAACTGGTGTGTCAATAAGCGGAAAGCGTTGGCATTTCCTTCAAAATGTGTCAAATCATCCCATTCCATCGGTGAAAGCTGATCTTGCAGCCGTGTTCCTTTACCTTCCGAGAAGAAAGTGGAAATCGCTTTTTCGCCGGAGTGTCCAAAGGGAGGGTTACCCAAATCGTGTGCCAGGCAGGCGGCAGAAACAATAGAGCCTATCTCCGGCAGAAAAGAGTCTTGTAATTGGGGTTGCCGTGTGAGGATCGCTTTTGATACATCATTGCCCAAAGAGCGTCCCACGCAAGATACTTCAAGGCTATGCGTCAATCGGTTGTGAACAAATATACTGCCCGGGAGCGGAAAAACCTGTGTTTTGTTCTGTAACCTTCTGAAAGGGGCAGAGAAAACAAGGCGGTCGTAGTCCCGCTGAAATTCCGAACGGTTTTCCTGACGCTCCTCGTGAAACTCTTCCATGCCGAAACGTTTAGCTGAAATCAATCTTTTCCAGTCCATCATGATCTTTACAATTGGGTATTTGCACATTATTTAACTGCAAAAGTATGAATTTTAGGCTCAAATTGCGTATTTTCGCCCGTTAAATAGTAAACATACTGAATATGAACGTACAAGTAATCAATAAATCGAAGCATCCGCTTCCGGCATATGCAACCGAACTTTCTGCAGGAATGGACATCCGCGCTAATATTTCCGAACCGATTTCTTTAGAGCCGATGCAACGGTGTCTGGTTCCTACAGGACTGTTTATCGCTCTTCCACAGGGATTTGAAGCGCAAATTCGTCCTCGGAGCGGACTGGCTTTGAAGAAAGGGATTACTGTCTTGAATTCTCCCGGAACAATTGATGCCGATTATCGTGGGGAGATTTGTATTATCCTGGTGAATCTTTCGGCTGAGACGTTTGTCATTGAAGATGGGGAACGTATTGCACAGATGGTGATTGCACGTCATGAGCAGGCGATGTGGCAAGAAGTAGAGATCTTGGACGAAACGGAACGGGGTGCAGGTGGCTTCGGGCATACCGGAAGAGGATAGAAGTTCGATTGAATCAATAATTGTAGTAAAATGAAGATAGATAAATTGCTTTTCGGAGTGCTGTTGCTTCTGTTTGCCTCCTGCGGTTCATCCCGTAAGGTGGAGAAACCGTCAGGGCAAGCTGCCGTTCAGGAGATAAAACTCGCTCCGGAGCAGCAACGTAAATATGACTATTTCTTTCTTGAAGCATCGCGTCTGAAAGTGAAAAAGGAGTATACGGCCGCCTTCGACCTGTTACAACATTGTTTGGCTATTAATCCAACCGGTTCGGCAGCTCTATACGAGATTTCCCAATATTATCTTTTTCTTAAACAAGTGGCGCAGGGGCAGGAAGCATTGGAGAAGGCGGTAGCTTATGCTCCTGATAATTATTGGTATAGCCAGGCATTGGCCACTCTGTACCAACAGCAGGATCAGAAAGAAAAAGCGATCGGAATACTCGAAAAGATGGCGACACGTTTTCCCGCTAAACAAGATCCGTTGTTCAACCTGCTCGATTTATATAATCAGAAGGAAGACTATGGCAAAGTTATTTCTACCCTAAACCGTATAGAGGAAAAAATGGGGAAGAATGAGCAGATTACAATGGAGAAGTTTCGTATCTATCTGCAAATGAAGGATGACAAAAAGGCTTTTGAAGAAATAGAGAGCCTGGTCAATGAGTATCCGATGGACTACCGCTATCAGGTGATTCTGGGCGATGTCTATATGCAGAATGGCAAGAAGCAGGAAGCTTATGATACTTATAAGAAAGTACTTGCCGCAGAACCGGACAATCCGATGGCATTGTTTTCATTGGCTTCGTATTACGAGCAGACCGGACAGAAAGAACTGTTTGAACAACAGATGGATACTTTGCTATTGAACCGGAAAGTTCCTTCGGATACAAAGGTGAATGTGATGAGGCAGTTTATCGTCCAGAGCGAACAGGAGGGAAAAGACAGTACACAGGTTATCGGACTGTTTGACCGGATGATGCAAATGGATATGGACGACGTGCAAATTCCGATGCTTTATGCACAGTATCTACTATCCAAAGGGATGGAGGCACAGTCTATTCCGGTATTGGAACAAGTAGTACAGATAGATCCTACCAATAAAGCTGCACGCATGACTTTATTAGGTTCCGCCATCCGAAAGAATGATTATGAACAGGTGATTAAGATCTGTGAGCCGGGGATTGAAGCAACTCCGGATGCCTTGGAGTTTTATTTTTATCTGGCTATTGCATATAATCAGGCCGAACGTTGGGACGATGTACTGGAAGTCAGTCTGAAAGCACTGGAACATGTCACTCCGGAGAGTGACAAGCAAATGGTCTCCGATTTCTATACAATTACGGGTGATGTATATCATACCAAAAAGTTGATGAAGGAGGCGTATGCAGCGTATGATTCGGCTTTGGTATACAATCCGTCCAATATCGGTGCACTAAATAATTATGCTTATTATTTATCGGTAGAGCGCAGGGATCTCGATAAGGCGGAGGAGATGAGTTATAAAACCGTAAAAGCCGCACCGAGCAATGCGACCTATCTGGATACTTATGCCTGGATTCTTTTTGAGAAAGGAAACTATGCTGAGGCCCGTATCTATATTGACGATGCCATCAAGAATACCAAACCGGAAGAAGAGAGCAGCGTGGTGTTTGAACATTGCGGGGATATCTATTTTATGACCGGTGACGTAGAAGGTGCCTTGAAATATTGGAAGAAAGCACTCGAACTGGGTACTGAATCGAAAACACTTAAACAGAAAATAGAAAAGAAGAAATACATTGCGGAATGAAAGGATGTATGTTTAAGAAATCTGTTATCAGACAGTCATACCTGCTGCCTTTACTACTTTTGGTAATGCTGCTTGCGGGTTGTAAAACATCGAAGGTTGTCAAGACCGCACCGGTGGAACCGGCTTACCTTTCGTCTAAGCTGCAGCTGACAGTGCCTAACAAAAACGGCAGTATTACTGTAAGTGGCAGTATGAAAATGAAAAGTGGCGAACGGATTCAGCTGTCTGTCCTGATGCCGGTGTTCCGTTCGGAAGTAATGCGCATGGAGGTCACTCCGGATGAAGTATTGCTGATAGACCGTATGAATAAACGTTATGTACGGGCAACCCGTGATGAACTGAAAGAGTTATTGCCTGAGAATGCCGATTTCGACCGGTTAGAGAAACTTTTGTTCAAGGCTTCCCTTCCGGGAGAGAAGAAAGAGCTTACAGGACGTGAATTGGGGATTCCTTCTTTGGAGAAAGCCAAAGTGAGACTGTCTGATTTTTCGACCGCCGAATTTGAATTAATCCCCACCGAGGTATCATCCAGATATACTCAGGTGGCATTGGAAGACTTGCTAAAAATGCTGATGAAACTATGAACCGCTTTCTTTTGATTCTGGTAAGCTGTCTTTGTTTGACAACTGTTGTTTCAGCTCAGTCCAATAAACTGATTAAGGAGCTGGAGAGTAAGCGTGGTGCCTTGCAACAACAGATTGCGGAGACTGAGTCATTGCTGAAGAATACGAAGAAAGATGTAGGCAGTCAGTTGAACGGGCTTGCCGCCCTTACCGGGCAGATAGAGGAGAGAAAGCGCTATATCATTGCCATGAACAATGACGTAGAGGCTGTCGGTAGAGAAATCTCCGGATTGGAGCGTCAGCTCAGAGGGCTTCAGCGTGACCTGAAAGATAAAAAGAAGAAATATGAGTCATCCGTGCAGTACTTGTACAAGAATAAATCGGTTGAAGAGAAACTGATGTTTATTTTTTCTGCCAAAAGCCTTGGACAGACTTACCGGCGCCTCCGTTATGTGAGAGAATATGCCACTTATCAACGTCTGCAGGGAGAAGAGATCTTGAAGAAACAGGAACAGGTGAACCGTAAGAAGAAAGAACTTCAGCAGGTGAAAGCCGCTAAAGAAAACTTGTTGCGTGAACGGGAGGGCGAAAAGGCTAAACTGGAAGCACAGGAGAAAGAGAAACGTGAGATGGTGGCCAGCCTTCAGAAGAAACAGAAGGGGCTGCAAAACGAAATTAATAAAAAACGGCGTGAGGCTAACCAGCTGAATGCAAAAATCGACAAGCTGATTGCAGAAGAGATAGAGCGTGCCCGCAAGCGTGCCGAAGAAGAAGCTCGCCGGGAAGCAGCTGCCCGCCGGAAAGCGGCTGCCAAAGAGGACAAGACCTCCTCAACGGGAAGCGGCACTGCTCCGGCAAAGAAAAAGGCGGCGCCTCTGGAACGTTTCACTATGAGTAAGGCCGACCGGGAACTTTCGGGTAATTTCGTGAGCAACCGGGGCAAACTGCCGATGCCTATCACAGGTCCTTACATCATTACCAGCCATTACGGACAATATGCCGTGGAAGGATTGCGTAATGTGAAACTCGATAATAAAGGAATTGATATACAAGGCAAGCCGGGTGCACAGGCACGTGCTATCTTCGATGGTAAAGTAGCAGCCGTGTTCCAGTTGAACGGGCTTTTTAATGTACTGATACGTCACGGGGATTACATTTCGGTATATTGTAACCTCTCGTCTGCTTCTGTGAAATCCGGTGATACGGTAACCACCAAGCAGGCTATCGGTCCGATTTTCTCAGACGGCAGTGACAATGGGCGGACTGTCCTTCATTTCCAACTGCGCAGAGAGAGGGATAAGTTGAACCCCGAACCGTGGTTGAACCGGTGACGCTTTCATTGGGCAAATAGGCACATACATAACAACAAGTCGTTTTTTTTAATCTTAAATGAATACAACACATGCGAATCATCACTCTACTAATTACTTTATTTGCTTTTGGGATAACACCGTTGCAGGCATTCTCCTATTTCTCTTTTAAGAAGTATCAGGTAGAAGACGGATTATCACATAACACAGTCTGGTGTGCCATGCAAGACAGCTATGGCTTTATCTGGCTGGGCACGAGCGACGGTTTAAATTGTTATAACGGGCGGGGCAACAAGGTTTACAGGAATATCCTGAATGATAAGTTCTCGTTGGAGAATAACTTTGTGCAGGCGCTTTTTGAGGAAGAGAATCAGAATATATGGGTGGGAACCAACTGGGGACTTTATATTTATGACCGGGAACATGACCGTTTCAGCTATTTTGACAAGAAAACCCGTTATGGAGTCTTTATCAGCAGTGAGATTAAGAAAATCATAAAGACCGAGAGCGGATTGATCTGGATTGCCACTCTGGGGCAGGGATTGTTTGTCTATGATCCTAAGACCGATGTGCTGACACAAAACAGCCTTCAGACTTCTTTTGTATGGGATGTCTGTGAAAGTAACTCCCGCCACATTTATGCTTCTTCCTTACAGGAGGGCTTGCTTTGCTTCGATGAGAGCGGCAAATTTCTACAGTCTTATCCTCTTTTATCCGCGGGGAATAATCCCGATAATTATCGCATTAACTGTTTGCTCGATATTCGCAGCGATATTTGGTTCGGAGCCGGAAGCAATCTGCTGTATTGCCTGAACGAGCGCACCGGAAAGTTGGACAGTTATAATGCCTCCTATCTGAACTTCGGTGTTATCCGCTGCCTGCTGAGTTATTCGGAAACAGAACTTCTGGTAGGCACTGACAACGGGCTTTACCTTTTTGACTTGCGTGATAAAACTTTTTCGCGGATCGATAACCCGTCAGATCCCAGAAGCCTGAGTGACCAGTCGATCAATGCGATGATGCGTGATGCGGAAGGTGGAATCTGGGTGCTGACCAATCTCGGAGGAGTGAATTATCTGGCTAAACCTACCAAAAGATTCGACTATTATCCTCCTGTCTACCGGGATGGGGGGGTAACTGCCGGGAAAGTGGTAGGTCCTTTCTGTGAGAATGCCGCAGGAAATATCTGGGTGGGTACCCGCGACGGTTTATGTTTCTTCGACGTGTCCACTCATCAGTTGACCGCTTATCCGATCGGTGGGAAAGCAGACAAGAAATATGACATACGCTCTTTGTTGCTGGATGGTGACCGTCTGTGGATAGGCACTTATGCCGAAGGGTTGAAGGTACTCGACCTCCGGACCGGGCATGTGAAGTCGTACAATCATCTGCAGGACACCCCGAACACGATTTGCAGTGACGATGTTCTGGCTGTCTACAAAGATCGCAGCGGAGATATTTTTGTCGGGACCAGTTGGGGGCTGTGCCGTTACAATCCTCAGGAAGATAACTTTTCAACCATCACTACGGTAGGATCGATGGTATCTGTGGTCGATATTCTGGAGGACATGTATGACAATTTGTGGATTGGCACATCCAACAGTGGGGTGTTCCGCTTTAACACACGGAACGGACACTGGAAACATTTCCAGCACGAAAGGAATGATTCGACTACCATTACCAACAACTCCGTGATTACACTGTTTGAGGACCTGAAAGGTACCATGTGGGTTGGTACGAACGGTGGAGGACTTTGTTCATTTGATCCGAAGACGGAGACATTTGTTGACTTTGATCCGGACAATACCATATTGCCCAATCGGGTCATCTACTCCATCGAGCAGGATAAGACGGGCGATTTCTGGATATCAAGCAATGCGGGACTGATAACGATTAACCCGATCACCAAGCAGCATTTCCGCCAGTTCACGGTCAATGACGGTCTACAAGGTAACCAGTTCACTGCCCAGTCATCTTTGAAGACGGCAAGCGGCAAGCTTTATTTCGGCGGAATCAGTGGGTTCAATTCTTTTGTTCCCGACCAGTTCATGGATAACCAGTACATCCCTTCTGTATATATCACCGAAATACGTCTGCCCTATACGACAGATGAACGGGTGGTACAGGATATTCTTCATCTGGAAGAGCCTCTTTATCGTGCCAAGACCATTACGTTGCCTTACGAATATAATACTTTCTCGGTTAGCTTCGTTGCCTTGAGTTACGAAGATCCGTTGAAGAACCGTTATTCCTACCGCTTGAAAGGGGTGGACAAAGAGTGGGTGGTCAATTCAGAACTGAATACGGCTTCTTACACCAATTTGCCTCCTGGCAAATATGTGTTCGAAGTAAGAGGCTCGAATAATGATCATAAGTGGAATGACCAGACTACCTCTCTCCTGATTGTAATCACGCCTCCATGGTGGCTGACTACATGGGCATACTGCATTTATACGCTTCTTCTGATCGGACTTGCCTATTATGCAGGCTGGCGATGGAACCGGCATGTGAAGAAGAAGTATAAACACCGGATGGAAGAGTATCAGACTGCGAAGGAGAAGGAAGTCTACAAATCAAAAATTAGTTTCTTCATCAATCTGGTGCACGAAATCCGCACTCCGTTGAGTCTGATCCGTCTTCCTCTTGAAAGGTTGCTGGAAGATAAACGAGAAGGACGGGATGCCAAGTACCTGTCGGTGATCGACCGGAATGTCAATTACCTTTTGGGAGTCACCAATCAACTGCTTGATTTTCAGAAGATGGAGAACGGCGGAGTACAGTTGAATCTGAAGAAATGCGATATCAATCAGCTGGTAAGCGATGTTTATGGGCAGTTTACAAGCCCTGCCGAACTGAAAGGCATCTCGGTGATGCTTGATCTCCCGGAAGGTGAGATCTTTGCCTCGGTGGATCGCGAAAAGGTCTGTAAGATTATTGTCAACCTGATAGGTAATGCGGTGAAATATGCCCAGAGCCGTATCGACATTAAATTGGCATCTTCCGGTGAAGGTTTCCGGGTTTCGGTGAGCGATGACGGTCCGGGTATTCCGGATGGAGAGAAGCAGAAAGTGTTTGAGGCCTTCTATCAGGTGAAGGACGGTAAGTCGGGTGCGGTGGGTACAGGCATCGGACTGGCCTTCTCCAAGTCGTTGGCCGAAGCACATCATGGTACGTTAAGTCTTGAGGACAGCGTGTATGGCGGTTCTTCTTTCGTGCTCACTTTGCCTTGGGGTGAGGAGGTGGCTTCTGAAGAGCCCGAAGTGCTGATACCGGAAAGTCAGAATCCGGTTGCCGAAGAATCGGTTGCCGAGGCGCCGGGCAGTAAGTTTACCATCCTGCTGGTAGAAGATAACGTAGATCTGTTGAATCTGACGCGGGAGTCACTGAGCACCTGGTTTAAAGTCCTGAAAGCCCAGAACGGCCGGCAGGCGCTTGAAGTGCTTGCCAATGAAACGGTAGACGTGATTGTCAGCGACGTGATGATGCCTGAGATGAATGGTTTGGAGTTGACGGCTAAAGTCAAGACAGATATTGAATACTCCCATATTCCTGTCATCCTGCTGACGGCAAAAACTACGTTGGAAGCTAAGGTTGAAGGTTTTGAGTATGGAGCGGACGTGTATATCGAAAAGCCGTTCTCCATCCGCCAGTTGCACAAACAGATTGAAAACCTGCTGAAGTTGCGCCAGTCGTTCCATAAAATGATGACCGAATTGTCCGGCAACAGTGGAGCTTCGCCCGTCAGTCTCGTAGAATATTCCGTTTCGCAGAAAGATTGCGAACTGATGGCTAAAGTGCGGGCAGCTGTTGAGGCGCAGCTCTCTGATGAGCATTTCTCTGTCGACACATTGGCGGAGTCCCTCAATATGAGCCGTTCCAACTTCTATCGCAAGATAAAGGCACTGGCCGGCATGCCGCCCAATGACTATCTGAAGACGATCCGCCTGAACAAGGCTGCCGAATTATTGAAAAACGGGGTACGCATTACTGACGTGTGTGAGCAGATTGGTTTCAGTTCTTCGTCTTATTTTGCCAAATGCTTTAAGATTCAGTTTGGAGTGTTGCCCAAGGATTATCATTGATTATCCTCTGCGATGAATAATATTTTACGAAAATATTTGCTGAAAGATGGCTTGGTCCGGCTTTTCGGAGACCTCCCGGAGAAGAGGGGATTTACGTATACGCGCAGGCAAGTTTGCGCATATATGCAGATTTATTTCTGTCTATGCGTAAATCCGAATCCTTCAGAAAGGTTGCTTTGGGGCGTTTTGGAGAGAGAAAGAGTGATCGGAGCGGAGCGGGGAGTAGCGGTACCCCCTGTTCCGCTTTTATAGATAGAAGTCGGGATGATTCTTAATTTTTATAAATTAAATATCGGGCGGAGAGGTGTCTTTCACTTCTCATTGATCCCTTCTTTGCGAGGTTTTCCCAGGAGAGGCATTCCATCGGTATCCCAGCTTATTTTTTGCAGGCGGGGACTGCGTGAGTCTGTTGCGCCCGGAGCGTCATTCGGGATTCTTCGGGCATGATAAAGCATATACCATTCCTTTCCGTCTGGCGAAGGTACGAAAGAAGGGCTGCCCGGTCCGAAGACACTGTCTTCGGGTTGTTGTTCAAAGACAGGCGTGTCCAGCTTCTTCCACGATGCTGCGTCTGTCAGGTCGCTGCCGGCATCGGCAGTCAGCAGTCCGATGCAGTAATAAGGGGTCCAACTTCCGCTTGCACAGTAGTATATCAGCACTTTGTCCTTGTTTTTCGACTCAAAGAACTGTGGGGCTTCGTTGACGTGGATCGGATAGGCCGTTTTACTGCCGTCGGGCGAAATCCATTGACGTTCCCATTCATACTCCGGTTCCGAAATCATCACCCTGTCCGACGAGAGTGTCCATGGATTCTCCATCTTGGCTATGTAGATGCATTGGGTTTCGGCCTCGATCCGTCGTTTGGGCCATCCGCACCAGATGAGGTAGCGTTCACCCCGGTGCTCAAACGTACTGGCATGGATTGCCCAGTTATCGTCTTTGTCCGTTTTGATCCGCCCTTTCATCACGAACTCACCCTCCAGCGGGTTGGCTGAGACATTTTCGATCACATAGATGTGGTGATTGTCCATATTGCCGTCGTCCGCGGCGAAGTATACGTACCATTTTCCGTCAATCCGGTGTATTTCCGGTCCCCAAAGGTGATACGAGCTGGATACCTCCTTCGGTATCCACACCTCTTTCCGGGTTGCATGCTCCAGATCGGTGATATCATTCGTTTCCCAAAGGATGATTTTATTCTCGGCTCCTTGTGTATAGTAATACTTGCCTTCATGAAAAACAGCCCATGGTTCTGCTCCCACGGGCAGTAGGGGGTTGGTATAGGTGGCTCCGGAAGGGACCTCCTTGGATGCGGGAGCTTTTTTGTTTTGACAAGCCGGACAGCAGATGAGTGCCAGCAAGAGCAACGGGATATGTATGAGTTTCATAGGCTTGGGGTTTACAACAACGTTACAAATATAGATACCTTTTGAGGGGGCTGAAGGCGGAGAGGGGCAAGTTTAGGCTATTTTAACGTGAATCGGTCAACCACGCGGAGGGCACAGAGTCCCACAGGGAATCTATTTCTTAGTAAAACAAGAGATTAAAACTTTGTGGAACTCTGTGGTGGGCCGATGGCGTCAGAGCTCGCTGATTTCCGAATACAGCTCAATCATACAGGAGTTTTCCAGCAAGCTTTTGAACTTGTCTTTACGGTTGCCCGACCAGTCATTGTTCAGCAATCCGTTTTCGTCACGGGTATACTGCCAGGCATAGTCCGCATTGTCTATCATGGCTTTCACGTATGTATCATTTTTATCAACCTCGTAAAGAGCTTTCAAGCCACGGAAGAGGATGACGTTGAACCACGGACTTGACGGAAAGAACTTCATTTCTCCTTTTACCGTAGACTGCGGTTTCAGGAAATGCCGGCAGGCACCTTTGGCCGTCTGCTGTGCGTCTTTCAGGTACTGTTCGTCGCCGGTAGCCTGATAGAGCAATACGCCTGCCTGGATCATCTGTCCGCTGTTGTACGTATATTTGGCATAACCGATTTTTCCTTGCAGATTTTTATTGTCCCAGTAGACAAAATCAGACGGGTCACGGAGGTTATCACGTGTCCACAGGTAAGTTGCCTTGGCTTGGTCGAGGAATTTTTTCTCCTTAGTCAGTTTGTAGAGCTTCATGCAGAGAACTGTTGCAGGAGCATTCGAACAAGTATTCTTTGATTCCTTTTTCTGTTCGCACCAGTAGATACCGCCTCCCAGATCGTCCGACCATCCGGAATAGATGTAATCGTGCAAGGCAATGGCCTTCTCCAGGTATTCCTTATTCTTTGTGGCTGCGTAATAGTCGCAGAAGTCAATCGCTACCCAATCATTGTCGTCGTAGTAACGGTCATTCTGGCCGGCAAAGGCGGGATAAGACTGATAACACTCCGGTTGGCGGGTAGTATCCCAGTACAAGTCGAGTCCGGGCTTGATTTGTTTGTCCATCAGTTTCTTGTACTTTTTGTCGCCGGATGTTTTATAGAGCGATACACAGCCTGACACCATTGCCGAATAAGGCCACAAGAAGGATACTTCTTGTTGGGTAACCTCTGAGCCGGTGTTGGCTGTATACGTAATTTGTTGATTCGGATTTCGTGGATAAGTTTCCATCAGCAATCCATACTTTTTTACCTCATAGAGAGACAGTACCCGTTGGAGGAGTGAATCGGCTCTTTGAAGGTAGACTTTACCTCCCAACTGTGCCGACAAACAGGCAGGAACCAGCAAGAAGGTGAGGGCAATGAATGATTTTCTCATACTTATATTCAAATAATGGCGATCGGTGGTCGGGCAGGTGGCACGGCGTTCATAGGCGTTAATCCGGTGAGCGGGCTGTGCGACTTGACAATAACTCAACTACTGATTCGCATAAACAGTAAAATTGTAGATTGCAGTCGAGAGCTTCCCGGGGTGCAAGGACCTTTTCACCACAGGCAACACAGGTTATTCATGTTGACCATTCGTGACTTAGAAGTCACTCTGTGTTACCCTGTATCCTCTGTGGTGAGTTTTGGTACATCCCCGGGCGCGAGGCTCCCTTCTTTACTTTATTTTCTCGAAGATAGCTTTGATCCGTTTCATATCCAGTTTGGGAGTACGGTCGTAATAGTAGATACCGTTCTTCTCCTGTTCCACGTCGGTCAGCTGTGTATAGCAGAATCCCGTCACGTGTGGTGAGTCGATAAAGGCATCGATCTGACCTTCCAGACGTTTGTAGAATGCTTCTGCATTTTCCGGCATGCCTCCGTATCCCCATGAATTTTTCCGGTCTTTCTCTGCCATCCAGGGGATACCTCCGAACTCGTCAACCATGTAAGGTTGTCCTTCGTAAACAGCCAGAAAGTCTTTGTCTCGTGCATTACGATAAGGCTCTTTGCCCTCTTCCATCTTTAACTGTTCCGTCAGTTTGACACGATCCTGTTCGTAGTTGTGTACACTCCAGATATCTGTTATCACGTGATTGTCACCACTGGCATCATTTACCGGACGGGTCGGGTCGATGGCTTTCGTGATGTTGTATACGTCGCGGATCAGGCGAACATAAGCATCCGGACCGCCACCCCAGGTTTCGTTAAAAGGAGTCCAGGTCACCAGCGAAGGGTGATTCCGGTCACGGACTACGACTTCACTCCATTCGCCCAGGAAGTTACGGGCAGCCAGTTCCTTGTTTACATCCAGCATCCAGCTTGCCGATTCTCCCCAAGTGATGTAGCCTAACTTGTCGGCCCAGTAATAATATCTCTCTTCGAAGACTTTCTGGTGGAGGCGTGCCCCGTTGAAACCGGCTTCTTTACCCAGTACGATATCGTTCTTCAAAGCTTCGTCACTCGGAGCTGTCCAGATACCTTCCGGATAGAATCCCTGATCGAGTACCAGACGCTGGAAATAAGGCTGGTTATTCAGGTAGAAACGTCCGTTGGCTGTGTGTACTTTACGCATACCGGCGTACGATTTTACTTCATCCACTACGTTGCCTTTGGCATCCTTTACCTGATAAACGAGGTCGTACAGGAACGGAGATTCCGGCGACCACAGTTTCATATTCTTAACCGGCAGAACCACTACTGAACTATTGGCACAGTTTACGCTCTTTTTGGCCACGGTTTTGTTTCCGTCTTTTAGATTGACTTCCAATGTGTTGGCTGATTCATTGTAAAACTCCGGTTCGATGACCAACTGCTTTTGGTCGATGTCCGGACGGACGAATACCGATTTCAGTCCATTGGCTGAAACGGCCTCCATCCATACGGTTTGCCAGATACCGGTAGTACGGGTATATGAGCAACCTCCCGAATAGTAGTTACCACATTGTTTTCCTCCGGTCTGGAGTCCGGAGCGGAGGTCGTCCTGCACAAATACTACCAGGTTATGAGTCTTTCCGGGTGTAACATAACGGGTCAGGTCTACAGCGAACGAAGATGAACCGCCGAAGTGACGCTGTACGAACTTACCGTCGATAAAAATCTCCGCGCAATAATCTACGGCACCGAAGTTCAGGAAGATTTTCTTTCCATTCCAGTCCGATGGAATGGTGATGTTGCGCTGATACCACATCTGTTCGATGAAATCGGTATAGCCCACTCCCGAGAGTTTGCTTTCCGGACAGAAAGGTACCGTAATGCTTTTATCAAATTTCTCTGCCGATTGCAAGCGGCGGTCTTTTCCCGACTTTCCAAAATCAAAATCAAATGTCCAGGTACCGTTCAGGTTGATCCACTGTTCTCTTTCGAACTGTGGACGGGGATACTCCGCTCGCGGAGTATCTGCGCTGAAACAAGACCAACTGTTCAGCATGAATAGCATTGCTGCTGCTAAAAGTTTTTTCATTGTAATTGTGTGTTTGAAGCCTCTTTCCCCCTTATCCCTCCCCACAGGGAGAAGAGGAAAGAGGGCTTATGTGTGAATATTAAGTTATTTTTGTTATCACTGTTTGTTGCGGAAATCAATGGGAAGCTCCTACTACCGGAAATTCCGTTATTCTTAAGGTAGTGCATCCGTAAGGAATCAATGTGATCTCCGTTTCCGGTCCCTCACCTCCACTACAGAAAGAATAGGGTTGAGGCCCTGCCATTTCGTTGTAAAGTTTCCATGACGGTATTAGTCTTGCCTTCATCCGTATCTCTATCGGAGCATTTTCTTTATTCCAGGGGAATATGGAAGATTGCTTTTCCGGATGAATCGTTACCCGGGCATGTTCATTCGCTTTGCTGCGGTTGAAGTCCACCAGACCGTAATTCCATGGTTCTGTTGGAGTCACTGCATAATAATACGGGCCGTACCAAGGTTTCTCAAACTTTTTCTTTTCCCATTTCTCTTCCATCTTCAGGGCAAATACCAATGGGCCACGTTCAATGGCTACCGAATTTTCATACCAGGTATCGGCAGTGACTTCCATCGGTAGGTGTAGTTCCACGCGGTCTCCTTTTTTCCAGGTACGGTCTACAACAGCCATCCGTCCACCTTCCACATGCTGAAGAAGCTGGCCGTTGACTGATATACCGGCTTGTTTGCACCATTTGGGGATGCGTAACTGAAGGGCAAAGTTGACTTCTTTCCGTTTCTTGTCCATAGATTGGAGTGTGAAACTGATTTTATCATCCATCGGATAGTAAGTGTCTTCACAGAAAGTCACCATGCAGCCTTCTGCTACCTTGGCCGTCACCTCCGATGGGGCATATGCTGTAACAGCCAGTCCGCCATCCGGTGTGGCATACCAAAGGCTCTGCGTGAATTTGGGCCATCCTTGGTGCATGTTCGATGCGCAACAAGGATATCCTGTCAATAGTCCGAAACAGTTGTCCGTTCCTCCATGATCCTGATCGAAGTTGCGGCGGTGGCGTGTCACCATTACCTGATTAGCTTGCTGGAAATATTGTTTCGTCATGAAATCGTCAGAAATTTGGGTAGGCAGTGCATTGAATGCAATCCGTTCCAGATGGTCGGCGAAGTCGATATCACCTGTGATCTCTACCATTTTCTCCAGCGAATACATCAGTTCCACTGCCGAACAAAGTTCGGAACCCTGAGTTGGATTATTGCCATGCAAAGCTTCGTCACCGCCATACATTCCCTGGGGCTGACCGTGAAACTGGCGAATATCACTGAAAGCACGTTTCACTGCATCGAGATATGTCTTATCCGGTTCTTGTTGATAATAGATGACAGGTTCTTTGATGCCTTGCGCCAGGTTGACGCAATGAATTGTGTTGATGCGTCTCAGGTCACCTCGGTTCACCATGTCTACAAAACTAAAACTCTGTTTATGGATCAGTTTGCCAAGATCAAGGAGGAACGAATCTCCGGTGATATTATAAAGCCAATACACAGCCTGAAGATTATCACAAGCACGGAATTCTGCCCAAAAGGTCCAGTTGCCCAGTGGTTTTTCCGGTAAAGTTTTCAGTTGGTAGCGGAAATAGTTGGTCATGAACCTGATAACCCGCTGGTCATTGGTGGCGGAATAATATTGTTGAAGTATCTTTAACATTACCATGCGTGGCCACCAGTCGTGTGAGTTGTCCCGTTGTATGCCGGCTTCTCCCGGATAGTCTTTGGCCGGGCCAAAGAATCCGTCTTCCCGCTGGCTATTTAAAGCCCATTCTATCCAGGGTTGTACTTTGGCCTTCAGCTGTGTGTCGTCCAGAAGGTATGCCAGTGGGAGTAATCCGTCAATCCAATACGGTCCTCTTTCCCATTGGTCACCGTCGCCGCCGAGCCAACCGTTGCGCTCGCCCATCACTAACGGATACAGTTTGTCCATTTGTCCGGTAGCCCCGTTTTTCTGCCTGACCAGCATTTCCTGCAGCCATCCTTTAGCTTTGATACTGCCCAATGGCAGTTCCATAAAAGGCTTGCGCACCAACGGATAGCGGTTGTTGGTATAATTTTCGGGGGTATCGGCCCGGAGCCCGCTTCCTAAAGAAGAGAAGCAGAGACTCAGTCCGATAAGCAGATATGTAAACGTATTCTTTTTCTTCATGAGTGTTTTTCTATTAATGTTTGGGTACAGAAAGTTTTATTCTCTGGTGTTCGGGAAAGCGGAAACACGCAGCCTGGCTGCTCCCATCGGTATCAGTGTAATTTCCTCTTTCTCTCCTTTCGGTGCATCCATTTCAGGGAGTTCGCTGCACAAATCGTATTGGTCGATGATCCATGAAGGAACTTTCCGTCCGATGGCTTTTACTTCAATCGGTGTACTTGCTACGGTGAACGGGAAGTTATCTGCCGGCCATTCTTTGCGTACTACTTTAAAGTCTTTCAAAGGTTTGTCCTTGCCGAGTACCAATGCGTAGTTCCAAGGAGTTTTTGCATAGATCTCGTATGTCGGCCATTGGCTGGGG
>UMED01001822.1_pt1 | contig 70393 bp, 67 predicted proteins | sample 1964661 | NCBI WGS metagenome assembly UMED01 (sample SAMEA4836011, study PRJEB28245) | human gut metagenome | biome: gut microbiome; material: fecal sample | place: Denmark | collected 2008
ATAAATATGAAGTTTTTATGCATAAAAAGAATAATATTAGCTATTTAAGAAAAGAAGGTTTTTATATTTAAGTTCTGAATTGATTTATTTTAATAGAATTTAAAGAGAAATAAATTTGATGAGAAAATAAGTGAAGATAATTTAACTGGAGGGATTTGATTTAACTTTGACTATAATTAAGATTTTTGAAGAATTTGCACTTTTTATTAAATTTAACTCAATAAAAAGTGCTAGTAGATGCACTACTTTTGATGTATAATTATTTTTATAAAAATACATAAAAAATTTTATGAAAGAGGGGAAAGTTGTAATGAGATTAAATCGAATGAGTAAGTTATGGGTGCTTTCTTTAGTTCTAGTTTTTGTTGTTTCAATGATTGCTGGATGTGGTGGAGATAATAAATCTGCTGAGAAGCAATTTATAAATATCGCAACTGGTGGTACAGCTGGGACGTATTATCCGTTAGGTGGTGCAGTAGCTGAAATTTTAAATAAAAATATCCCGGGTATGAATGCAAGTGCACAAAGTACTGGTGCTACTGTAGCAAATATTAATATGTTAAAAGAAGGCACTGTTGAGTTGGCATTTGTTCAAAATGATATTGTTTATTATGCAGCAAATGGAATTGAGATGTTTAAGGACAAAAAGGTTGACACATTAAAAGGGATTGCTACTTTGTATCCAGAAACAGTGCAAATCGTTACGCTTGAATCAAGTGGAATAAAAAATGTTAGTGAATTAAAAGGTAAACGTGTAGCAGTTGGTGCAGCTGGAAGCGGTGTTGAAGCAAATGCACGTCAGATTTTAGAAGCTTATGGTATTACATATGATGATATCAATGTTCAATATCTATCTTTTGCTGAAGCTGCAAGCGCATTAAAAGATGGTAACGTTGATGTTGCATTTGTAACTGCAGGTTTTCCAACAGCGGCAGTACAGGACATTGCCTCTCAAAATCAAGTTAGATTATTACCTGTAGATGCAGCAAAAGCTGATGAAATGATTAAAAAATATCCATTTTATACGAAAACAATAATTCCGGCAGATACCTATGCTGGATTAGCAACAGATACGCCAGCGGTTGCTGTAATGGCAATGCTTGTAGTGAATGAAAAAGTGAGTCCAGAACTTGGGTATGACATTACAAAAGCAATTTTTAGTAACTTGGAAAGACTACAATCTTCACATAGCGTAGGTAAAATGATTACTAAAGAAGGTGCCCGTCAAGGGATGCCAATTGAGCTTAATGCTGGCGCTGAAAAATTCTTTAAAGAATAATCCTAGATTAATTCAAGGATTCATCCAAGGAGGATACCGGGTGTCGTTATGGCACCCGGTTTTTTACCACTATGAAGTTAAAAGATAAGAAACTTATTGTTATTGTAGTTGTCCTTTGCATATTTTTCTGTTATTTGCTAAGCCGCCCATATTTATTTGTTTGTACGGATGCAAATACACTTTTGGCTTTTCCAACGCAGAAAGAAGATGTGATTTCCATATGGTTTGTTCACTCAGTGCAAAAGACGCCTGTGCTCGAAAATTTGGCGGTTAATAAATCGTGTGATGGATTTACTTTACAGTCAACAAAATATCAGTCCTTTGGTGTTGGGTTACCTTTTTTGCCTGATGAAGGTGAATTTAAACAGGTTGGTAAATATTTCATCTTAGATAATATCAATCGTCGCTTTAAAACGGTTGATTTAAGAACTGGTTTAGGTACAGAGCTTACTTTAATTTATCATGAAAAAAAATACCCGATTTATCATGAATTACCTTTAGGTTGTAAGGTTGAATTAAAGGTTTTGCCTTACTATAGGTATTATTTAGATCGATTGATAAATCTTTAAATAAGGTCATAAAAAGAAGAGGAGGCCGAACGATGAAAGAAAAATCAGCAGAAGAAATGCTAAGAGATCTAGAACCAGAATCTGATATACGTGAATATAAAGGATTTATGGCAAAAGTTATCTCGGCAATTGCAATTACATTTTCAATATTTCAATTATATACCGCTATTTATGGCGTTTTAGATGCGCAATTACAAAGAGCTGTTCATCTAGGATTTGGTTTAGCCTTGATTTATTTACTATATCCAACTTGTAAATCATGGTCACGAGACAAGTTACATCCATTAGATTTTATTTTATCTATTTTAGGTGCGGCAGCACCAGCATATATTTTAATTTCTTATAACGAATTGGTACTTAGAGCGGGTGCGATTAATAGTACTGACATGTTTGTTGGTTGTTTAGGTGTTTTACTTGTTATTGAAGCCACACGGCGTGTGGTTGGAATTCCGATGGTGTTGGTCGCATTGATATTTTTAGCTTATGCATTTGTCGGACCCTATGCACCGGGAGTACTTGCTCATAGAGGACTCTCACTTAAAGAATTGATTGGACATTTATATTTTACAACAGAAGGTATCTTCGGTATTCCATTAGGAGTTTCCTCGACATTTATCTTTTTGTTCATTTTATTTGGGGCGTATTTAGAAGCTACAGGTCTTGGAAAATTCTTTATTGATATTGCAAATGCAATTGCAGGATGGGCAAGCGGCGGCCCTGCGAAAGTGGCTGTTCTTTCTAGTGGACTTATGGGAACAGTATCAGGTAGTTCAGTAGCTAATGTTGCAGGTACGGGTAGCTTTACAATTCCGATGATGAAAAAGCTTGGGTATCATAAAGACTTTGCTGGAGCGGTAGAAGCAGCAGCTTCTACTGGCGGACAGTTAATGCCCCCAGTTATGGGTGCAGCGGCATTTTTAATGGCGGAATTTGTTGGTGTGCCATTTTTGGAAATCGTTAAAGCGGCTACAATTCCTGCTTGTTTATATTTTGCTGGTGTATGGATTGGCGTTCATTTAGAAGCAAAACGCAATAATTTAAAAGGAATTCCACGCGATCAATTACCGAAGGCCTGGATTTTATTTAAAGAACGCGGTCATTTAGCAATTCCATTGATTGTTATTATTTATTTGTTGGTATCTGGTTATACACCAATGAAGGCAGCTTTGTGGGCAATTTTCTTGTCTATTGCGGTCTCTATGCTTAGAAAGTCAACGCGAATGAAGCCGATTGAGATTGTTCGAGGCTTAGAAAAGGGAGCAAAAGGTGTGCTTGGTGTACTTGTGGCTTGTGCATCTGCCGGGATTATTATCGGTGTAGTAACGAAAACGGGTGTTGGATTAAAACTGGCTTCTGCACTGCTAGACTTGTCAGGCGGGTTATTACTACCAACGATGTTTTTTACGATGTTAACCGCAATTATACTGGGTATGGGCGTACCAACGACGGCGAATTATGTCATCACATCCACGATTGCAGCGCCTGCATTAGTGCAAATGGGAATTCCGATATTGGCTGCGCATATGTTCGTTTTCTATTTTGGTATCATTGCAGATGTAACGCCTCCAGTTGCCTTAGCCGCGTATGCAGGCTCGGCAATTAGTGGCGGTAATGCCTTAAAAACGGGAGTCAATGCATCAAAATTGGCAATCGCAGCATTTCTGATTCCCTATATTTTCGTGGCTTCTCCTGTGCTATTAATGATTGATGCAACGCCTGGTGCCTTAATATGGGCAACATTTACTGCACTTGTTGGCATGATTGGTTTATCTGCTGCCATGATTGGTTATCTAATTGCGCCAATTCATCCAATTATGCGTTTGCTATTCTTTGCAGGTGGACTTATGATGGTGGATCCAGCTTCTATTACTGATTTTATCGGAGCAGCAATTTTAATTGTATGTATGATTTTACAACATTATAAGAAGAGAAAAATAAACCGACAAGCATTAAATATTTAACTTTAAATTGATTTAAGAATAATTGAGACTAGGATTACTTCGAAAATAGAGCAAGAAATTCTTTTGGAAAGAATTTTCTTGCTCTATTTTTATAATGAAAAAAAGCCTATTGAAGAAATTTTTCATGATTGGGATTTTCAGCATCCTAAAGAATATATTTAATATATACATAGGCTTATTTCCCATAAATTAGCGAAGTATATTTGATAAAAAATAGTAGGTTGCGACTTTATCTCATCGTTAAGAATATAAAAACACTAAAAATACAAAAATATACTTAGAATACATAAAGAGGTTGTTGATTTTTTGCTAAAATGATATAATAGGCATGTATGCAATGGAAAATTTTGTGTTAATAATATGAGGTGGATTATGAATTCTAAACGGGAATCCGCAGGTAGACATATAAATTATATTGCTTCCAATGAGTTTTATATTGATGATACATTTGTGAAAAGTATCATTGAATTACTTTTTTTTAGTAGAAATATCAACTCTACAATCCAGACTGTTTTAATGATGCTAAGCGAGTACTATGATGCGCCGTATGTTAATATCGTAGAAGAGGTATCAAGCCAAGAAGGCTGTATTACGACATACGAATATAAGAATTCTAGAATTGATTTAAAAATGAACAAAGTTTTAAATCTAAATCATACAGTTTGGATACGATATCAAGAGCTTTTTAATCAACAAGGTTTATTTTCTTTCAATCTGCTTGCTGATTTGCAGAATGATAATGCAGATTTATATAATTTTATTCAAGGCTTTCATTTAAAATCAACGATACAATGTGCAATTTTTGAGAATGGTATACAACAAGGATTTATTGCTTTATATGATAGAACGTCGAATCGTAAATGGTCGCAAATTGAGCTTAATACATTTGCAGTTATTTCTAAAATATTGAGTGCTTATTTACTGAAACTTCGCTTATCGGAGATAAATGAGAAAAATTTATGGATTGATCCGCTTACGGGAATTTGGAATTTAACGAAATTTACGATGGAAGCAAATGCTTTCCTAACAAAAAAAACTAAACAAAAATATGTCGTGATTTACGTTGATATTCGCAAATTTAAGTTTATTAATGATGTATATGGTTATGCAGAAGGTGATCGAGTTCTAGTTACATTTGCTCGTCTTTTAAAATCATCTTTATATCGGGATGAAATGTTTGCTAGAGTTACTTCAGATCACTTTATTTGTTTAGCCAGATATGATACTACAGAAAAGTTAGTCAAAAGATTTAAAAATTTTGCAACTCAAATGAATAATATAAAAAAGAATTGCGTTGAGCAATATAAAATTTTACTGAATGGCGGTGTTTGCCTCGTCGATCCTAATATTGCCTCTATTACATCTAGTATAGATAAAGCCAATATTGCAAGAAAAGCAATTAAAGGTCAACATAAGAGTATGTATAATTTTTATAATGCCGAATTGAAACAGCAGCTTGCTAAAGAAAAGTCTATAGAGGATCATATGGAAGAGGCGTTGCAAAACGACGAATTTGTTGTTTATTATCAGCCTAAGATAGAGCTTCTAAGTAACAAAATGGTTGGCGCAGAGGCATTAGTGCGCTGGTGTAGACCGAATTATGGACTTGTACCGCCAGATGAATTTATTCCTATTTTCGAAAAAAATGGATTTATTGTTGAAATGGATTTTTACGTTTTTGAAAAAGTATGTAAAAGCGTCCGCAAATGGATAGATCAAAACTTAGAAGTAGTACCGATATCCGTAAACTTTTCACGTGTTCATTTGAAAACTTCGCTTTTTATAGACCGATTAGTCGAAGTTGCTGATAAATATCAAATTCCAAGAGGTTTGATAGAATTAGAATTAACGGAAAGTGCATTTATTGAAAATGCAGATGCATTATTAACTTTATTTAATCAGCTAAAAGATTTACGCTTTATGATTTCCCTTGATGATTTTGGGACAGGGTTTTCAGCACTGAAATTATTGACTGAATTGCCAGTAGACGTCTTGAAATTAGATAAAGACTTTCTAAAGAAGGGGCAGACAACAAAACGAGAACAAATTGTTTTGGAGCATGTTATTCGAATGTCAAAGGATTTAGATATTAAGGTTGTTTCAGAGGGAGTAGAAACGGAAGAACAAGCAAAATTTCTTACTAGAATAGGATGTAATTTAGCGCAGGGATATTTATTTTCCAAACCTATGCCCGAAAGTGATTTTCTTGATAAATTACGAGCAATGACAAGATAATTTGATAGGACGAAAAAGGTTATAATAAGAACAAAAAGGTAGTCAGCGTGCGAAATATAGGATATAATTAACTATATCCTATATTTTTTTACTCTTTTAAAGGAATTGTTATAGATGAATAATAAAGCAAGATATAATCATTGCCGAATTTGGTTTGTTGGTTTATTCATTTCAATTGCATGTATTTTGTCCTGCGGATTATACATATATAATATACAATCTGATATGGAAGACGATGTTCTAAGAGATATTAGAAATTTGATGTTAAGAAACTCGTTGGCAATTGCAAATAAATTAAATGACCAGAGTAAACTTACTGAAATGTTAGCAGCAGGACTTGAACAAAGAAATTATTCCAATGAAAATGAATATGCGTTTTTTTTAAACTCAATTGTTGTGGATGGAGCATTTGAACGTGTAGGTGTGTTTGATAAAAATGGTGATATGTTTACATCAGATAAGAAAAGACTTAATATTGCAGATGAACCGCAATATAAAGAAAGTATGGAGGGACGGTTCAGTATTAGTCAACCGATATATGATAAGGTCGGTGATAAAAAGATTATTGTGTTCACCGCTCCTATCTTATTAAAAAATCAAGTTTATGGTGGAATTGTACTTGCGAAATCTATTGAATCAATAGAAAAGGAATTTTTACAGGGATTTTTTCAAGGGAGAGGTTCTTTTTATATTGTAGATAATAAGGGCGATATTTTGATGCGTTCTGAATCTTTGGATGAAAATAGTTTTGAAAATTTATATGATCAAATTGGACACGAAGAAAGTAATGAAAAAAATTCAAAAAAGATTATTGAGGAAATTAAATCAAGCCTAGTTATAGGTAAGGTTGGAACTGTAAAATCCTTTTTTAATGGTGAAAAAAAGTATATCAGTTATGCAACAATTCATAATCCATATACATCATGGAATTTGGTATCTATTGTTGACGAAGAAGTCATCTTAAATAAAAGCCAGAAGATGGTAACGAAAGCGTTTATTCTTTGTAGTGTAGTAATCTTATTATTTTTAATTATGGCCGGATATGTATTCAGAATGAAGGAGAAAACAAAACATGAATTGGAGCAGCTGGCATATACAGACTCTTTAACTAAAATTAATAATGTAAATAGATTTTACATAAAGGCATCTGAAATTTTGAAGCGTAATAAAGATATTGCTTATTCAATTATCTGTATAGATGTAAATAATTTTAAGTATATTAATGAAACCTATGGATATAAGATTGGAGATCAGCTACTTATCCAAATAGCACAGAAATTGAGTGATACTTTTAAGGATGATGAAATTTGTGCCAGGATAAATAATGATCATTTTGTAGTTTTAATTAAAAGTGTTTTTGAAAATCCGGAAGTTAAATACCAAAGCTTAGAACGAGCTTTTTTAAATGAAATTAATCAGGGGATAATTAAGTATCCAATTTCGTTTTCTGTAGGAGTTTATCGTGTAGAAGATAAAAATGAAGCAGTAATCTCAATGGTAGACAAAGCTTTACTAACTTTAAAGAATATAAAGAAAAGAAAAAATATTTATTTTGCATATTACAGTAATGATTTATTGCAAAAATTTATAAAAAATAATCAAATTGAAAATATGATGCAACCTGCGTTGGACAATCAGGAGTTTAAAGTTTTTTTGCAGCCGAAAATTGATTTACATACCTTATCTATTATCGGTGCAGAGGCTTTAGTACGCTGGGTGTCTCCATCAAAAGGTTTTATGCAGCCAGATGATTTTATTCCACTCTTTGAAAAGAATGGCTTTATCGTAAAACTAGATTTTTACGTATTAGAAGAGTGTTGTAAAAAGATTCGCGAATGGATAGATAAAGGGATAGATCCAATTCCTATCTCGGTAAATCAATCACGCATTAATTTAGATGATCCCTTTTATGTTGAAAAATTAAATGACATACTTCAAAAATATGAATTGCCAGTAAATCTTATAGAGATTGAATTAACAGAAGGGATGTTTTCATCTAGTAATACGAAGTTGGTTAAAATAATGGAACGGATGCGCAAAATTGGCTTTAGCATCTCTATGGATGATTTTGGGTCGGGATATTCATCTTTAAATTTATTAAAAGAAATACCGGTGGATATTTTGAAAATTGATAAAGTCTTTTTAGATGAAACTGCAAATTCTCGTAAGAGTAGGATTATTATTTCACAGGTTGTATCTATGGCAAGAAAACTCGGGATGAAGGTTGTTTGTGAGGGTGTAGAAAATGAAGAACAGGCAGCTTTCTTGCGAAAGATTCATTGCGATTTTGCTCAAGGATATTTATATGCTAAGCCGATGACTATTGCTGATTTTGAAGAGTATAGAGACAGAAATTTAAAAGAAGTTGGATTTTAAATAATAAAAAGGCTGTGCCTAGGGCACAGCCTTTTTATTATAAAGCGAAGTGCTTTTTCGTTAGCTCTATCCATTTTCGCGTAGCGAAAGATAGATACTTATCTTTTTTCCAAATTAAGGCTAAATTCCAAGGGATAATCGTTTTCTCGAGTTTTACGCTAACAAGCCTATCATCTAAATCCTTGCAAATTGTTTCTGGCAAGAGTGCAATTCCTAGACTTTCAGCGACCATTTCAGCGATAAAATCCCAGTGGGAGCTTTGGCAAACAACTCTAGGTGAAAAGCCATTTACTCTGCATTGTTCATAAATCAAGTCGTTCAAAGAAAAATCATTGCTGTATAAAATAAAATTTTGGTCGTTTAGTTCAGGCAATTCAATAGATGATCTATTAGCTAATGGATGTGTGGCAGGTAATACCACTTGTAGAGCTTCTTTTAGAAAAGAAAAAGAAATGATATCTTCTTCTGATATTGGCAATGCAATGACACCAATATCAAGAAGCCCATTTTTGACATCAAGTTCAATTTGCTTTGAACCAACTTCAATTAATTTAATTGTTACTTTAGGATAGTGTTTCTTAAATCTGCGTAATATTTTTGGGAAAAAATTGGCGCCTATCATTGGCGGAAGACCAACGATAATTTGTCCATGCTGAATATTTACAACATCGTGAATCTCATTTGACAAATCGTTAAATTCACTAACAACGAGCTGAGCACGTTTAAATACAGCATACCCTACATCCGTTAACTCAATTTGACGTCCAGACCGCTCAAAGAGTGTTACGCCTAATTCATTTTCTAGTGTTTTAATCACCTTACTTATCGATGGTTGGCTGACGTGAAGAATTTGAGATGCTTTTGTAAAACTTTTTTGCCTAGCAACTTCGATAAAATAGTTTAAATGTAAAATGTCCATTATAAAAATCCTCTTTAAAAAATTTATCCGATGATGAAATCAATCATCTAACGAAATAAGCAATTCACATAAAATCAAAGATTTTAGTTCTCTGCTTATAAAACTCTACCCATAGGGCACATGCGATCGGCTAACTTCCTAGATAAGTACAGTAGGATTCAGATGGAGTTGTAGCTCCATTTGGATCAAGACTTACCTTATTATAACTTAAACGCATAATAGATATATATAACAAGTATTTTATTATTCCTGCAAAATCGGTTAAAGTATAATCCATACGAAAAAGACAAGTTGTTAATTATATATAATATTTATGATTGATTAACTCGAAGATAATATATTTTCGTTTCAGATAAGAATTTTACAGCCAAATGATTACTTGGCTAAGGATAGTATTGGAGTGTTTAAGATGAAATTATTAATGATGATTATGCAAATTTGCTTATTATGCTTGATTAGTTTGTTCGGCAATTTTGTTGCAGAACATTTAGCAATTGGGATTCCTGGGAATATTATAGGAATGTTTTTGTTGCTTTTATTATTACAGCAAAAAATCATATCCATGGATAAAATTGAAATGGGAGCGAACTTTTTGATTGCTGAATTATTGTTGTTCTTTATCCCGTCTGCAATTGGTGTGATCCAATTTCAAGAGGCGCTTCAACAAGAGTGGTTACAAATCGTTTTTGTTATTGTGGCAAGCACTCTTGCTGTATTGTTGTTTGTGGCTGTTGCGACTGAAAGTGCCTTAAAACGGAAAGTGGCAAAGGAGTGAGTATAGTGTTTATCGTTGCTTCTATTTTATTAACCATTATTATATATTTAGTTTCAAAAAGAATTTATATAAAAACGGGGAAGATGGTTTTTTCACCAATTATTTTATGTCCAGTTATTATTATTGCTTTTTTAATGTTTTTTCATATTCCCTATGAATCTTATGCAAAGGGCGGCAATTGGCTAAGCTATATGCTACAGCCAGCGACAGTGGCTTTGGCTGTGCCAATGTATAAATATCGTGCGACAGTTAAGAAATATTTATTTGAAATTATGATTAGTGTAACAGGCGGGGCGATTGTAGCAATCGTAAGCTCAATGTTGATTGCACAATTCTTAGGAGTAAACTCTACCTTTGTTACGAGTTTGGCACCTCGTTCTGTAACGACGCCAATTGCGATGAGTGTGTCAGAAATAATTGGGGGCAATCCTTCGATTACGGCTGTATTTGTCATTTGCACAGGGATTATTGGAGCTGTATTAACTTCTGTTATCTTAAAGTATTTGCCGATAAAAAATCCGGTTACAAAAGGAATGTTATTTGGGATATCCGCTCATGGTACAGGAACCTCAAAAGCCTATGAAGCAGGGCAAGTCGAAGGAACAATTGCAAGTTTAGCCATGATTTTCATGGGAATTATTACAACAGTTATTGCACCAGAAGTAGTCGATTTATGTGTTCATATTTTAGTAAAATAAAAAGAAGCGTTTTAGATTTATCTAGAACACTTCTTTTTAAATTCTTTATTCTATTACACGATGAGCAAAAATGTCTTCAATGACAAGTTTGATAATGACCATACAAGGCACTGCTAAAAACATTCCTAGTGCACCTAATAGTTGACCTCCTAAGAGAATCCCCAGCATAATTGCTACAGGATGCAGGTTGAGAGATTTACCAATTAAATAAGGATACACAATATTATGATTGACTTGTGTCAAGATAAGATAGAAAAATAAAGTTTCTATTCCATAAGAAATAGATAGCGTTGCTGCAAAGAGTGATCCAGCAGCAGAGGCAATGGTAGGTCCGACGACAGGAATGAACTCTCCGATAGCAGAAAGTACGGCGAATACTGATGCGTAAGGAATGCCCATAATGGAGAAATAAGCAAATACACATATGCCTGTGATTGAGCAAACGAGTAGTTGACCACGGATATAATGAATTAGGGCTAAAATAATTTGATTGAATAAAGTAATGATACGTGTTTTATCTTTTTGAGGAAATAAACTAGCAAGGTAAAGTTTTATTTGTTTACCGTCTTTTAATAAATAGAAAGTAACAAATAGAATAATAATTAAATCCAATACCTTGGAGAATAAATCAAAAACAATATCAAGAGAGGATTTTAAAGCGGTTACGCTAAAACTAGCAAAATTTTTAAAAATTGTATCTAGCTCTTGATTGAAATTGTTGATAGATGCAAAGATAGGAAGATTCTTCATATCATTTGCCATGGATGGTAGATCTGCGATAAAACTCATTAGATTAGGAATGAAAGTTTGAGATATGGTGATAAATAAGTAACTTAGTAACGTGATAAATACGCCTAAAACCCCAGCAGCAGCTAAGCCTCGAGGAACTTTTTTTGTAGTTAACTTATCTACCGTAGAATTGAGAAGAACGGTTAATAGAAGCGATAGAAAAATTACCATCGCAACGGAGCGTAAAAACCAAAACATTGAAAATAGTACAATAAGGCTTACGCTGACGAGAATAGAAGTCTGATACTGTGACCACATAGATAAGCACCCCATATATATAAAATAAGAATAATTATATATTATTTTTATTATTTCGTATAGTGAGGGAAAATATTTTCAATAAGAGAAAAATAATTATAAAAAAGACTTGAATGTATTTTGTATACAGAGTACAATATAAGTATAAAATATTTATCATACGATAAACGAAATTGATGCGTAAAGAAAAGAAAGAATTGGTCATAATAGAACTGGAGGGACAAAACATGAGATTAGAACACGATTTTTTAGGAAATATGGAAGTACCAGATGATGCATATTATGGTGTACAAACATTAAGAGCTATGGAAAACTTCAGTATTACAGGTGAAAAATTGGATGCTGATTTTATTGTTGCCATGGCAATTGTAAAGAAAGCAGCGGCGCTTGCAAATATAGCAACAGGAAGATTAGATCCGAAAATTGGTGCTGCGTTAGTTACAGCAGCTGATGAAGTAATTGCAGGTAAACTCCATGACCAATTCCCCGTAGATCCGATTCAAGGCGGAGCAGGGACATCTATTAATATGAATACAAATGAAGTATTAGTAAACCGTGCGCTAGAATTAATTGGAGAAGCAAAAGGACGATATGATATTATTTCGCCAAACAATCATGCTAATATGGCACAGTCAACAAATGATGCTTTTCCAACTGGAATTAAAGTATGTATTATTAGAAAAAGCAAAAACTTATTGAAAGCATTAAATTATTTAGCAGATACATTAGATAAAAAAGCAGTTGAATTTAAAGATGTATTAAAAATGGGGCGTACCCATTTGCAAGATGCGATTCCTATTACATTAGGACAAGAATTCGCATCTTACGCATCGGCAGTTAGACGTGGTATTAAACGTATTGAAAGTGCAATGCTTAGCATTCATACAATTAATATGGGCGCAACTGCAATTGGTACAGGCTTGAACGCTGAACCGGAATACATTGTTGAGGTAGCGCGTCAATTGGCAGAAATTACAGGTGAGCCATTTGTAACAGCTACAAATCTAATTGATGCAACGAACAATACGGATGGGTTTGCCGATGTGTCCGCATCTTTAAAAATTACTGCGTTAGTATTAATTAAAATGGCAAATGATTTCCGTTTGATGGCATCTGGTCCTCGTTGTGGGTTAAACGAAATCAAATTACCTCCTCGTCAACCGGGGTCTTCGATTATGCCTGGAAAAGTAAATCCAGTTATGCCGGAAGTATTAAATCAAACTTGCTATCAAGTATTGGGTAATGATGTTGCCGTTGGGATGGGTGTAGAAAATGGACAATTTGAATTAAATGTTATGGAACCGGTGATTGCGTTTAATATATTTAATTCGATGCGTTATTTGACAAATGCGGTAAATAAATTTACAAAACTTTGTGTGGAAAATGTTCAAGCAAATGAAGAGCAATGTCAAATGTGGCTAGACCGTAGTGTGGGTATTGTAACAGCACTTCTTCCACATATAGGTTACGAAAATTCTTCCATGCTTGCAAAAGAAGCTTATAATACAGGCAGACCAATTCGCGAAATTATCTTAGAAAAAGGGTTACTCACGAAAGAAGCGATGGATCATATTCTTTCACCGGAAGAAATGACGCATCCTGGTATTGCAGGTAAGGATTTGCTTGAAAAAGAATAATATCCTCTCCATTTTTTGACTGCTGGCTAGTGCTAGCAGTCTTTTTTGTGTCATATAACGTATGGAGGTGATACGTTTGCGACGCGGTGTTGTATTGAGAAGTGCTTGGAAAATGGGGCGCGGGTATTTTTTTTCAGAAAGTAAAAAAGAGGCTTGGTTATTGCTTCTTATCGTAATAAGTTTAAACTTATTTTTAGTATACATTACAGTTGAATTAAATATTTGGCAAGGAAACTTTTATCAAGTTCTGCAGTTGAAAGATCATAGAGGTTTTTTAGAAGCAATTGCTATTTATGCAGGATTAGCGGTTATTTTAATCGTAGTCAAAGGGGCACAGACCTATTTTCGGCTGCTCTTACAAATTAATTGGCGAAGGTGGCTGACTAAAGAATATCTAAGGCGATGGCTGGATAGAAAATCATATTATCGGCTTCAATTTGTTCATAAAGATTATGCAGACAATCCTGATCAACGGATTAGTGAAGATGTAGATTTATTTGTATCACTTACTCTACGACTATCTTTAGATTGCTTGCATGATATGATTACGGTTATTTCTTTCGTTGTGATTTTATGGAACCTATCTGGACTTTTGGTTGTAGCAATTTTTGGCTATACTTTTATGATTCAGGGGTATATGGTTTGGGCAGCGTTTATTTATGCTATTTTTGGAACGTATTTTACGGTGAAATTTGGTAAGCCGCTAATTCAATTGGACTATGATAAACAAAAATATGAAGCAGATTTTCGTTATAGTTTAATTCGCGTAAGAGAATATTCGGAAAGTATTGCTTTATATGGTGGTGAACTTGCCGAAGAAAAAAATTGCCTTGCGCATTTTACTTATTTAGTACAAAACTTTCGACAGATTATTCAAGTACGAAAGCAATTAATGTGGCTGACGACAGCCTATGCACATATTGCTGTTGTGTTTGCAGTTGCCGCTGCATCACCGAGATATTTTGCGGGAAAAATTCAATTGGGACAATTGTTTCAAATTACAGATGCTTTTTATCATGTACAAAATGGTTTATCCTTTATTATTGACAGTTTTACAAAAGTGGCGCATTGGCGTGCAGTTGTAAATCGTTTGAATGGATTTCTTGTGAGTATGGAAGAGTTGGACATAAAAATGATTTCACCTAGTCGAGGGGAATGCAAAATTGGCAGCGATATTCACTTGTCACAGGTATCTATTTATAAACCTGATAAAATTGTATTAATCAAGGGATTAAAGTTACATTTACCGAAGAGTAAAAGTCTAATCGTTACAGGTGCATCCGGATGTGGGAAAAGTACATTAGTGAAAACATTAGCTGGCTTATGGAAAAACTATGATGGAAATGTGTCAATTCCAAATCCAAGAGAAAGTTTATTTGTTCCACAAAAGCCATATATGCCAATTGATACGCTTAGGAACGCCTTGTTTTATCCAGATATTAAAAGAAAAATAACGGATGAAGAAATTGGCAGTTTATTAGAAAGGTGTTGTTTGCCTAGTTTTAAAAATCGCTTGAATGAATTTGGCGACTGGGGAAAAATTCTATCATTAGGTGAACAACAGAGAATTGCTTTCGTTCGAATTTTGATTCATCAACCGAAGTGGTTGTTTTTAGATGAAGCGACTTCGGCACTTGATGAAGTGAATCAAGAAATTATGTATGGGCTGGTTAAAAAATTTTTACCAGATACGGCAATTATCAGTGTTGGGCACCGTCAAAGTATTATGAGATATCATCAATTATGTTTAAATATCGAAAAAGACACAAGCTGGAGTTTGAAAGCAGTAAAAATATAGAGATATTTTTACTATAAAACAGTCAAATAAAAATAATAAATGAAAAAGATGATTTCTGCCGTCAGCAGAAGTCATCTTTTCATTTTATGTAGAGAAAATTTATTGAATGAAAACGATAGTAAATGAAAAATATATTGATAAATAGAGTTAATTTATATACAATGTAAGATAATTAGTAGATGCTTTAGATTTTGTAAAATATTTTGTGATGCAGAAATTTTGCGAAGAAAATATTTGAATGAGTTATAAGTACTTAATGTAAAGTAGAAATAAAAATGAATGAACTAAAATGAAGTTGAAAGGTACTGTAAATGTATTAAAGAGCAGTGATAGGAGGGATTGAAATGGAGAAAAAACGGCAGAGTAAAGATGTGATTATTATTGGTGGTGGTGTTGCTGGTCTTACTGCGGCACTTTATGTTGGTCGAATGAATTTAGATGTTTTGGTACTTGAATCTGAACTTGTTGGCGGGCAGATTATCAATGCATATGGAATTGAAAACTATCCTGGGTTTGCCTCGATTAAAGGCAGTGAATTAGTTGAAACAGTCCAAAAGCAGGCGGAAGAGTTTGGAGCAGTCATTGATGAATTTGATAAGATAAAGTCAGTTGAGCTTACAGGTAAGATAAAAATAATAGAAACAGAAAGTTATATTTATGAAACTAAGGTCGTGATTATTGCTTCAGGGATGACACGCCGTAAATTACCAGTTGATAATGAAGCAAAATATCTTGGCAAAGGAATTCATTATTGTGAGCTTTGTGATGGACACATGTATCAAGATAAAACGATTGCGGTTGTCGGTGGTGGTAATGCAGCAGTTGATGCAGCGAATTTCTTGACTAAATATGCAAAAAAATTATATTTGATTCAGCGTTCGGATATATTAACTGCAGATGATATTTCACAGGAAAAGTTAAAACAGCATTCTATAGTTGAATTTTTGTTTAATAGTGAAATTAAGAGTTTGCAGGGAGAAGAATCCCTAGAAGCTATAAGTATCTATAATAGAAACGAACAGAAAGAAATAGCTATTCCAGTGGATGGGGTTTTCGTTAATATTGGAGTTGTACCAAATACTGATATGTTTAAAGGTGTCTTAGAGATTGATGAGTCTGGACATATTATTGCTGGGGAGGATTGTCGGACGAATTTACCTGGAGTATTCGCAGCTGGTGATGTGAGGACGAAGCTAATTCGCCAGCTTACAACCGCTGCTGCTGACGGAACGATTGCAGCACTTTTGTCAGAAAAATATTTAGAGTCATTAAAGGAGGAAAAGTAAATGGTAAAAGTATATTCGATTACAACATGCCCATGGTGTGACAAGGTGAAAAAATATTTAAAAACGAAAAGCGTAGAGTTTGAAGAACTTAATATAGAATCAGATGAGTCGGCACGCCGTCAATGTTATAAACTTTCAGGAGATCTTACTGTACCAGTAACGACGCCAGATGGTGAAAATTATGTAGTTGGTTTTGATAAGGATAAGCTTGATCATATGCTTGAAATTTAAATAAGAAAATTTATAAGAAATACCCTATAGAATGATTGTTATTATATCGACGCTATAGGGTATTATTTTTGCCATAATTTGCCCATGGCAATTCTTATAAATACCATAGTATAATAAAGACGAATTTTTGCGAAAGAAGGCGATAAAAATGAAGATACATTTGAAAAAATGGATAGTTAGTTTTTTAGTTGTATGTTTTGCAGTTACAGGAATGGCTCCGGTTGCACTTGCATACTCAAATGGAAAGGGACATAATGGACATAAGTATGAGAAACATGGAAATCGCTATGATAGAGGAGAACGTGATCGCTTTGTTTTAAACCACTTAAATGTTTCGCAAAAAGTTTTGGACTATGCGCGTCGCAATAAGATGACTATGCGTGATATTATGATTGCAAAACGCATTGCAGAAAGGAGCCCTCGTATTGGGGTAATTGATGTATTAAAATTACGTAAAAAAGGTCATACATATCGTTCGATTGCGAATCGCTATCAGGTAAGATGGGATAATTTCGATGATGATGTAAATAATTCACATAATAATATCGTTCGTGATGCTATTAAAATTGGACTTGTAATCTGGGCACTTGATGAATTATTAAATTAATATTAGTAAAAAAACTGCTTTAGCAAGAGGATTTCCTCAAGGTTAAAGCAGTTTTTATATAGAAAGAATTGCATTTATTACGTTCATCTATTATGCTAAGACCGAGGTGGGAAAATGAAACTTAAAGTTTTAGTAGAGAATCATACGTATATTGATCAATATTTTTCTGGAGAACCGGCAGTAAGTTTTTATCTAGAGGATGGAGATAAACGAATTCTATTTGATGTGGGATATTCAGATTTAATTATAAAAAATGCCTCTGTAATGAATATCGACTTAAATAGAATTGATACAATTATTTTTTCTCATGGGCATAATGATCATACACGAGGGCTTGCGTACTTAACGGAGCAGTATGATTTATCTGGTGTAGAGGTGATTGCCCATTCAGATGTATTTAAACGCAGAGTTTGCAAGGGCCAAGATATCGGTTCACCTATTTTAGAAGAGAATTTGAAAAATTTGTGCCAATTACATTTAGTAAAAGAACCGTTAAAAGTAAGCCCCAATTTAACTTTTCTTGGGGAGATTCCAACGTTATGTGAATTTGAACCGAGAAGAGCTGTCGGAAAGTTAGAAGAAGGTTCAGCATGGAAAGAGGACTTGATTTTGGATGATACTGCACTGGTTTACAAAAATGAGCAAGGCCTTTATATTATTACGGGATGTTCTCATAGTGGAATCTGTAATATTATTGAATATGCAAAACGTATTTGTAAGGATGACCGAATCGTAGCAGTTATCGGTGGATTTCATCTGTTTGAAGTGAATGATAGAGTGAAAGCAGTCGTTCATTACTTTAAAGAAAATCAGATTCAGTCCTTATATCCTTGTCATTGTGTATCTTTTCAAGTAAAGGCGTATATTCACCAAGAAATTCCGATTTGTGAAGTAGGTGTGGGATTGGAGTTAGAATGGTAATTTATTTATACAAATGTAAGCGAAAGATTTTCTTTATTCAATGGATCTAGGAGTGTTAGTTATGGAGAATATTATACTTTTTACAATGATGACATTATTTTTTACGATGATGCCAGGTCCCGACTTTGCTTTAGTCATGAAAACAACTTTGGCAGGTGGGCGAAAAGCCGGTATTTATACTGCGTGGGGAATTTCAGCAGGACTTATTATACACACTCTTTTTGCAATTTTAGGACTTTCGGCGTTAATTGCGCAATCTATTTATTTATTTGAAATGGTAAAATATATAGGTGCAGCATATCTATCTTATTTGGGGATAAAATCTTTTATTGAAAAGCCAAAACAAGATGATATGCTAGAAAAGGAAGAAGAAAGTGCGCCTTCGAAAAAACAGGCGATATCATTTTTCGGGGAGGCTGTTTTAGCAAATGTGCTAAACCCAAAGGTTATTTTATTCTATTTAACGTTTATTCCTCAGTTTGTTAATCTGGAAAAGGCAGCTATGCCGCAATTTATCATGCTAGGGAGTATTTATGTAATGCTAACGTTTATCTGGTTTAGTTTACTTGCTTATCTACTCAATCATGTAAAAAAATTATTTGCGAGCAAGACATTTCAAGAAAGAATACAAAAGGTTACAGGAATATTACTTATTTCTTTTGGAATTAAATTAGTGTTGTCAGATAGATAGAAAATGTGTTCAGCCCAATCGGTTGAACACATTTTTTTTTGTAAAAAGATAATTTACTATATTGACAATGAGAATCGTTATCAATATAATAGTGTTTGACGAAAGCAAAAGGTAAAAAATTAGAGGGCCTACAGAGCTCCGTACATATATTGATATATGTGCGGATTTTTTTCGTTAAAAATTCGTATTGAATAGTGGAGGGCAAGATGGAAGTTTTTTTTAAATGTTTTGATTGGTTTGTGCAAGGGGGGCTTGTGATGTATCCTTTGCTGTTTTGTTCAATCTTTGTTGTAGCAATAGCCATTGAACGTTTCTTATTTTATCGCAATCATTGTGGGCAGATGATGACATTTTTACAAACGGTGAAGAATTCTGTAGCTGAAGGAAAGTGGCAGGAGATTCAAGAGGAATGTCTAGTGCATGATAATATATTAAGCCGCATCTTGGGGCAAGGATTAAGGTATCGCAAAAACTTTGATCATATGAAGGAAAGCTTTGAAAGTTTGACGGTTGCGGAAACGACGGGATTGCGCAATAATTTAAGTTATTTAGATACCATTGTCACCATGGCCCCTTTATTAGGGTTACTTGGTACAGTGATGGGGATGATTGGTTCGTTCCAAGTCCTTGATATTGCGGGCAGCAATCCATCAGTGATTACAGGAAGTGTAGGCGAAGCATTAATTGCGACAGCTTCGGGACTTTGTGTCGCAGTTATGGCACTAGCCGTTCATAGTTATTTTACTCACTGGCTTGATCATATTATTACACATATTGAACAGACTTGTATTATGATACTAGAAAAAAATAAAGGTGAATTATTATGAAGGTAAGAAGTGCACGAATTGAGTCTTCGCCTAAGTTAATGATTATTCCAATGATTGATATTATTTTCTTTTTATTAGTATTTTTTATGATGAGTACGTTGAATATGGTACATCAAAAAGCGTTACCAGTAGATCTGCCAAAAGCGATGACTGCGAATCAGATGGAAAATAAAACAACGTCGATTACTTTGCTGGCAGATGGGATGATTCAAATAGATGAAACCATCGTATCTAAAGCGGAAATGAAAAATTCTGTGATGCAAAAGCTTCAGGAGAATAATGAAATGGCAGTTGTATTACGGGCTGATAAATTGACGGAACATGGAAAAGTAATTGAAGTGATGGATACCTTAAAAGAAGTTGGAGTAAAAAAAATTGCAATTGCTGCAGAAAAGAAAGGAACGTGATGTAAGTGCAAACTTATTGTTCAGATTTTTTAGGGCGCAGCTTTAAAATCTCGTGTGCGATACATGTTTTGCTCCTAGCTCTGATGGGAACAACCTTTTCCGAGATGCATAAACCGGAAAAAAACGTTGATGAATATATTTTTATTGATATTGAAGAGCCAGCTGCGCAAGTTGATGAGAAATCTTTTATCGCAAACCACTTGGAACAGGTAATACAGATACCTTCTTTAACCAAAAAATCTGCTGCGCAAGAACAAAAAAATTTAACACAGCAGCAAGTAACAGCACAATCTTCTTATCATAAAGAGAAACAAGCAGTTGGCTCTGTGAATGCTCTTATGTCTGGCAGTGCCGGTTATGGACAGGAGAGCAATAGTAATGATGCTGATGCCGGACAGGAAATAGCACAAGGGCAAGCTGATTCTGTATCTGCAACAAGCGAAGAAATTAATTCTGGTGGTTATCAAACGGTCAATATTGCACAGCTTGCAACTCAATTTGCAAGTTTGGTTGAGGCAAAAAAAGAGTACCCTTATATCGCATTAAAACGTGGTGAGACGGGCAGAGTTGGTGTTCTTGTACGCTTAAATGCGGATGGGAGTTTAGCTGCAGCAGAAGTGATGCAATCGTCAGGGGTAAAAAGTTTAGATGCGGGGGCAATTAAAGCAGTGCAGAAAGCTTGTCCGTTTATTCATGGGGCAAAAGAAGCCATTGAATTTATGGTTCCGATTTATTATGAATTGAATGGATAATGGAGGATAAGGTCATGCAGCGAGAAAGTGAAAAATCAAAACAGGAATTGCCACAAAAACGTTGTGGTAACTGTAATCGACTTTTGTTTTATGGCTATGCAAAATCATTAAAAATAAAATGTCCCAAATGCGGCAATATTCTTTTTTTTGAAAATTAAATGAGAATGATAATCAAAATCTTGAAAGGAAACTTTACTGAATGAAAAAATTTAGTGTAATAATCATAAGTGGACTTATTCTTTTATTTGGCTGTTTGTATTTTGTGAATCAGAATACTGAAAAAAATAGCAATGCCCAACAAAAAGTTGTCGATAGCTTGAAGCGAGAGGTGATGATTCCGAAACATCCACAGCGGGTGGTGATCTTAAATGCATCAAATTTAGAATTGTTTTGTGCAGCAGGTGGAGCTGAGTTTATCGTTGGTAAGCCGACTTCACAGGCATTATCGAAAAAAATTCAATTAGATACAAAAGATGCGGCAGAAGTAGGCGTGATTCATAGCCCTGATGTTGAGAAAATTTTAGAGCTTAAACCAGATTTAGTGGTGGGGATTAATGTCCCATTTCATCATTCTTTGATTCCGATTTTGGAAGCTTCCAATATTCCACTCTATGTACGAGCTTTAGATACTTATGAAGATGTAATTGAAACTTTAGATTTTTATGGAAAGTTAACGAACAAAGAACAAAAAGCACAGGAACAAATTGAATTTGTTCAGGCGAAATATAAGCAAGCATTATCTTTAGCGGAGGGGAAGCAAACGCCAAAAAATTTAATCATCTGGGGTTCAACAGAGAGCTTTAATATGGCAACAGGTCAGAGTTTTGTTGGAGATTTAGTAAATCGTCTGGGGGGAAATAATATTGCGGATCATATGGAAGGTGAAACAGGCAGTTTCGTTCCATTAAGTATGGAATATATTGCAAAAGAAAATCCAGAAGTGATTTTTCTTGTTACCCATAGTTCGGATGAAAAAGTAAATCAAAAATTTCAGAATGAATTGGCAAAACATCCTGCATGGCAAGGGATTCAAGCAGTAAAAAATGGGCGTGTGTATACGCTCCCTTATGAATTGTTTGCAGTAAATCCAGGGACGCAGGTTGCTGAAGCAATGCGTATTTTAGCAGAAAAACTTTATCCGGAGGGTAAATAAGCGTGATGATACAAACAAAAGTCTCCGAGGACCCACGATTGAAAAAACGAACGCTTGTCATGCTTGCAGGTTTAGTTATCGTTATTTTAACAATTATTACAGGGGTTACTTTCGGTGCGGTAAAAATTCCTTTTGCAGAATTTTGGGCGGCAATGACACAAAAAGAAATGACGGAAAATTATCAAATCTTATTTCAAATTCGTATTCCCCGTGTGATTGTCGGTGCACTTACTGGAATGAATTTAGCTTTGGCAGGCTGCATTTTACAAGGAATTTTGCGTAATCCGTTAGCTGATCCCGGTATCATTGGTGTATCGGCCGGAGCTGGCGTAGCGGCAATGCTCGTGATGGTACTTTACCCTGAGCAAACAATGCTTGTGCCAATGGTTGCTTTTTTGGGCGCGTTAATTGCAACAGGACTGGTATTTTTATTGTCCTGGGAACGGGGGATTCATCCACTGAGAATGATTTTAGCAGGTGTTGCAGTTGGAGCCTTTTTTGGTGGGGCGATGAGTGCAATCATGGTGTTTCATTCAGACAAAATTCAAGGTACGGTAAATTGGCTGGCTGGTGGTTTTCAAGGTCGTTCTTGGGAACATGTCAAAATGATTTTGCCTTATAGTCTAATTGGAGTCATTGGAACAATGATTGGTTCTAGGTATTTAAATGCGTTGCAGCTCGGCGATGATATGGCGAAAAGCATCGGTACGAATGTAGAAAAAATACGGTTTTATATGGTAACGCTGGCGGCGCTGCTTGCGGCATCGGCGGTAAGTGTAGCCGGTATGCTCGGTTTTGTCGGTTTGGTTGTGCCACATATGATTCGGATGCTGGTAGGTTCTGATTTTGAATATTTATTGCCTTGTTCAGCCTTGTTTGGCGCTGCGTTAGTCGTTGGTGCAGATACGGTTGCTAGGACTGCATTTTCACCAATTGAAGTACCCGTTGGTATCTTTATGGCATTTTTAGGTGCACCATTTTTCTTATATTTATTAAAAAAGGGGTTGAGAAAGGAATGATTTTAGAAGCACAATCCTTGAAACTTCAATATGGAGCAAAAACGATTATTGAAGAAATGAATTTTTCAGTGGAAAATTCAGAAATTATTTCGATTATCGGGCCAAATGGATCGGGAAAATCGACGTTGCTAAAATCGCTGGGACGCCTTTTAGTACCAACAAAAGGCAAGGTGCTTCTCAGGGAAACAGATATTTTTCATATGGAGATTAGCAAGTTTACGAGGAAAGTTGCTATTGTTCCGCAATCAGCATCGGCACCAGGTGATATGACGGTGTATGATATTGTTGCTTACGGGCGGATGCCATATCAGAAGCTGTTTGGCGATAGAAGTCAGATAGATGAAGCGGCGATTGAAGAAGCGATGATAAAAACAGGTGTTGAACATATGAAATATCAGCGACTAGATGCTTTATCAGGTGGAGAGCGACAGAGAGTTTGGCTTGCCCTTGCGCTTGCGCAGAAACCGGAGATTTTACTTTTGGATGAGCCGACAACGTATTTAGATATTCATCATCAATTAGAGCTTATGCATTTAGTGCAAAATTTGCAACAGATGCTAAATATAACAGTCATCATGGTTCTCCATGATTTGAACCATGCAGCGCGCTTTAGTCATCGCCTCGTTGCCGTAAAACAGGGGAAGATTCTCGCGGATGGCAAAGTGGAAGATGTGTTTACGACGGAAACGTTACGTGAATTGTATGGCGTAGAGCCAAACATTATGAGAATTCAGCAGGGAGGAAAAGAACAACTCGTTTGTTTTCCGCAGGAATGTTGCTTAAAAACAGGAGCGTGAAATGGGTAGTTTTAGCATAGAAAATATTCGAAAAAAATATGGACAAAAAGAAGTATTAAAGGGCGTATCAATTTTTGCAAAGCCTGGGGAAGTTATAGGGCTGATCGGTACGAATGGAGCAGGCAAGACAACATTGATTAAAATTATCGCTGGATTGAGTAAGGTTGATGCAGGAACGATCAATATTTTAAAGAGTTGCCCAATAAAAAATCGTACTTTGGTTAGACAACAAATTGCTTTAGTTCCACAAGAAAATAATTTAGAGCGTGAGTGCAGTGTATTTGAAGTGTTATATTTATATGCGCGATTATTTGGGGTAGTAGAGGCAAAAAAGCGTGTAAGGGAAATCTTGCATGAATTTACCATGCAAGACTGGCAAACGAAGAAGGTGGAGCATTTGTCGGGAGGGATGGCGAGAAAGGTTTTAATTGCTCGGGCGATGCTTACCAATCCTAAAATTATTTTGCTGGATGAGCCAAGCGTTGGACTTGATCCTGATGTAAGGCAAGAAATTTGGCAGATGATTTTACAATTAAGAAGTTTAGGTAAGACAATTTTGATTACGACGCATTATATGGATGAAGCAGAATTTCTTTGTGATAGAGTTGCGTTGTTGAAAGAGGGAAGACTACTTTATATGGATACAGTAGAAGGTTTGAAAGAGCATGTGCAAGTTGCGGCGGAAAAAATCAGTTTAGAAACAGCGTTTTTGCATTTTGTCCGTGAAAAGGAGAAGCTGTAGTGGGTTGGTTGGCAGTATATCAACGAGAAATGGTGTTGATGCAAAAGAAGATTGGCAAGCTTGGTTATGTATTTTCAACGCTGCTTTTTCCTTTAATCTATTTATTTGCTTTTGGTTGGGGCATTGGGGGGAATATTTCTGTCGAAGGTGGATACGTACCTTTTTTAGCTAAGGGGATGGTCACAATTACCGTTATGCTAAATGCGTTTCAGCAAACAGCTTTATCGGTAAGCGTAGGAAGATTTTATTTTGGCAGTTTTCAAACATTGATGTTGAGTCCGATACCTTTAAAGCAGATTGCGCTTGGTATTGTATTAAGTGGAATGACGCGAGGGATTTTAGCAGGTGCCTCTATTTACGCGATTGCGATGCTGATTTTTGATGTGCCGATGATGAATCTCCTTGGAATACTGGGGATTCTTTTGACTTCAATTTGTTTTGCTGCTTTAGGAATCGCGGTTGGCATGTGGGTGAAGAATCCTGATTCTTTATCTTTAGTCATTAATTTTTTGATTACACCGATGACGTTTTTTTGTGGTTCATTTTTCCCAATTCATAATTTGCCGACTCTGATAAAAGGAATCGTAAAGTTTCTGCCGCTTAGTTTAGCAAACGACTTGTTAAGAATGAATGCGTGGACAATAGAGGCAATTTATGCGATGGGAATCCTCGTTTTTATGGCACTGCTTATGTTTCTTTTCGGCGTTTATCAATTGAGTCAATATACAGAATAATAGGAGTGTTTAATTTATGAAAAGTTTAGTTGTTTATTCAAGTTTAACCGGAAATACAAAAATGGTTGCAGAGGCGATTGTTGAAGCCTTGGGTGAAAATGCTGTGTTAGCAGCCGTTGAAGAAAATCCGACCGTAGAATCATATGATTTAGTTGCCGTAGGCTTTTGGGTAGATAGAGGGACTGCCGATAGAAAGAGTGCAGATTATTTAGGAACGATTAAAAATAAACGGGTAGCTTTATTTGCTACTTTAGGTGCTGATCCTCATTCAGATCATGCCAAGAAAAGTTTGGAGAATGCGGCTGCTTTATTAGATGCATCGAATGAAGTTGTTGGTCAGTTTATTTGTCAGGGAAAAGTTGATCCTAAATTAATTGAAAAAATGGAAAAAATGTTCCCGGGGAATCATCCGCATGGGATGAATGAAGAGCGTAAAGCACGTCACAAAATAGCGAGTACACATCCTGATACAAATGATTTATTAGAGGCAAAGACTGTGTTTAATAAAATCAAGTCGGAATTGTTAGGAGGCTAAAGGATGAAAAAAACATTAGCAGAAATTTTGGCTCAAATGAATGAAGAACAATACCGCTTGACCGTTGGAAAAAATACAGATCATCCATTGCAAGATGCATTTGATAAGAAAAGAGTTGTTCATCCAAGTGTGCAAGGACGGCCTCTAAGTGAAGAAGAAAGGCAGGTTGCTTGGCAAAATACGATGCATACAGAACTGATAAAGGTAGAAAAGCGCACCGCTTATATTCATATCCCGTTTTGCAGTCATCTTTGTTTATATTGTGGTTTTTTTCAAAACTACTCGAATGAAGAACGAGAAACGCTTTATGTGGATTGTTTAATCAAAGAATTATCCATGTCGGCAAATGATTGCTATTTAAAGAATGGACTCATTCATGCGGTATTCATTGGAGGGGGAACACCTAGTGCTTTATCCTCGTACAATGTAACGCGTGTTTTACAGGCAATTCAAATGTATTTGCCGTTAGCGAATGATTGTGAGATTACGCTTGAGGCGCGTATTCATGATTTAGTGAAAGAGAAAATGGATGCGTGGTTTGCCGGTGGTGTGAATCGAGTTTCAGTTGGGGTACAATCCTTTCTCACGAACCTTAGAAAGTCGATGGGGCGCTTAGATGATTATGAAACGGTGGTTGCCAGATTAAAAGAGTTAGCAGCCTATGAACAAGCTTCGATTATTATTGATTTAATTTATGGATTACCAGGACAGACCGTTGAGGATTTATTGTTTGATTTGCAAACGGTAGACAGTTTGCCGATTGATGGCATGGATCTTTATCAATTGAATTTATTTGATGTAAGCCCGTTGAAAAAAGCGATTGATGCAGGCAACTTACCGCCAGCGGCTACAACAGCGGAGCAAGCACAAATGTTTGCCGTTGCGAATACTTGGTTAAAAGAACGCGCGTATAAACAATTGAGCAACTGTCACTGGGCAAAGGGGATACGCGAGCGCAATATGTATAATTTGCTAACAAAAAGCGGGGCTGAAGTATTTGCCTTTGGTTCTGGTGCTGGAGGAAACATTGGTGCATATAGCATTTTCTTAGAGCGCAATTTGAAAAGCTATATAGAACACATTCAAGCGGGCAAAAAACCGTTGATGTTTATGGCAAAGAAATCAGCGAAGCAAGAATTACACAATGATATGTTAAAGCAATTAGAAAGCGGCTATTTTAATTTGGAATTTTTAGCAGCAAAATATGGTGAGCACATAAGAGAACTAGAGTATTTACTGGAAATTTGGCAAAGACATGGCTTGGTGAACAAGGGAAAAGTATTGAGTCGCTTAACTGAGGCAGGACAATTTTGGCATATTAATATCGCGCAATCGTTACTTGAGTGTACAGAAGCTTTACTTGAAGGCCGTTTAAAAACACAAGTGCAGGCGATTGCGGCGCAAGGGTAGAATAGGGAGGAGAAAGTAGAGGATGAGATTCGTGGGGCAAAATAAAAAAGCATTATTAGCTATGGCAATTGGATTATATTTAACGTCGCCAGTATCTGCTGTACAGGCAAGTGATGAAATCGTGCAAAGTAGAGATGTTATCGTTTCGGCTACTAGAACGCAGCAAGAAATTAAAGAAACTCCAGCGAGCGTAGAGGTAATTACGCGCGAAGATATTGAAAATCTTGGGGCAGATAGTGTAGTAAGTGCATTAAAATTAGCGGCTAACGTAGATATTACCAAAGCGGGAATGACAGGAAATAAGGTATCCATTCGCGGGATGAATACGAGTCAAACGCTGATCTTAATTGATGGACGGCGTATGGCAGGTGAAGATACATCAGTTACGGCCAATTTTTATGAATTGGATCGGATTAATTTGACTAATGTTGAGCGAATTGAAATTGTGCGTGGACCAGTCAGCTCTCTTTATGGTTCGGATGCACTTGGCGGTGTGATTAATATTATTACGAGAAAGTCAGATGTAACGACAAGCCAACTTGGTTTATCCACAGGAAGTGAACAAAGAAATGTGGATTATCATTTAGATTTAGGGAAAAATGGGAAATGGGCCTGGAGTTTTGATACTCGTTATAGCGATATTTTGAAACAGACCTATGCAACGGAAAACACCAACATGTTTGGCGACCGTCATTTCTTTAATATTTCAGGAACTTATGATTTGACGGAAGATAAAAAAATAGATGTGTTTTATGAGTATATGAAAGAGAATTTAGCGGAAGATTATGCTTCTGGGAACAAAGAGTATTGGGAAAATCAAAGACGTTCTTATGGCATTACTTATCGAGGTGAAAAAGCGGCGGGCGATTATGAACTTCGAATGTACTTTAATAAGTTAGAAAAAGATGATAATACATATACTTCTGCTAGAAAATTGAGTGATTTTGATGTTGCAAAATACGAAACTTTCGTTGTTGATGGCAAAAATACAACACAAATTGGCGATAATCATTTACTGACTTATGGTGGGGAATATCGTCAAACTTCTTATCGAGGGACTAGATTAGGAAATGGTGGAGATGATATCTTTAGCATTGAACGTGATGGCGTAACGAAAACTGGTTCAAAAGCAACGATTGATTATTATGCAGCATACGTACAAGATGAATGGGTAATAAATGATCGTTTATTAGTGATTCCATCCTTGCGTTATGATGATAGTGACAAATTTGGTGATAAAGTAAGTCCGAAAATTGGCATGACGTATAAAATGAATGATAATTATCGGTTAAAAGCAAGTTATGGAACTGGATTTAAAGCCCCGAGTATCAGTGAACTGTATATGAATATGACACGTCAAATGGGAACGATGAAAGTTACTGTAGCTGGTAATCCAGACTTACAGCCAGAAGAATCTAAAAACTTTGAATTGAGTTTAGAAGGCGAACGTGGCAATAGTTTCGGAAAATTAACTTATTTTCACAATGATGTAGATAATTTAATTGGGACAGAAACAAAAATGAGTTATATTCCAGGTTCCGGAATGGTAGCGACAAGCAAATACGTCAATGTTAATAAAGCAAAAATTGATGGTGTCGAATTGGAATTGGGACGTCATTTAAATGATAAATGGACGGTAAAACTGACAAGTAATTATTTAGACGCAATTGATAAAAAAGATGATGCAAGATTAGAAGATCGTGCAAAAAATCGGACAACATTACAGTTGCAATATGATGATGTAGACAATAGTGGTATCCATGCAGTGATTTGGAATGAGTGGATAAATAAATATCGTTATAGTAAATCGGATTATGATTATAGTACATTTAATGTCAGCGTAAGTAAAAAATTCAATGACACCGTGAATGGCTATGTTGCAGTAGAAAATATCTTTGATAAAAAGATAGATGACTTAGCAATTGACGGTAGAGTTTGGAGATGTGGAGTTCAAATGCAATTATGATGCGTAAATGGTTATCGGTAATTTTTATTGTGGGAGTGTTTTTTATCAGTTTACCAATGCAGGCAGAGGCGGCATTGCAAGATGGTTTTTATCAGAAAGATGGCGAACGGTTATCGGTTAAAGATGTTGCCCGTCGTTTTTCAACGTATGATGTGATTTTCTTTGGGGAATATCATGATAATACATGGATTCATGAACAAGAAAATGAATTTTTAAAAGCTTTATATAAAGAAAAACCAAATTTAATTTTGTCGTTAGAAATGTTTGAACGCGATGTGCAGCCTTATTTGATAAATATTTGACAAATCAAATTTCCGAAAAAGATTTTTTAGAAAATTCACGTCCGTGGAAGAACTATATAGAGGATTATAAACCTTGTATTGAGTTTGCAAAAAATAAACAAATTGCCGTATTGGGCGGAAATATCCCGCGCTATCTAGCCGCTGAATATGCGAAAAGTGGAACGCTATACAGTATAGAAGAAATCAAGAAAAAGTATCTGCCATCTAAGCATATCGTGAATCATGATGCGTATTATGCTGCATTTGTTTCTTATATGAAATCAGGACAGGTTGGGATGAGACTGGATGATGCACAGATTGAAAGGTATTATCAAGCGCAATGCTTAAAAGATGATGCGATGGCGGAAAGTATAGTTGAAGCATTAAAGCGGAATAAAGGGAAAACTATTCTTCATTTACAAGGGGAGTTTCATGGGAGAAATCGACTTGGCGTAGTAGAGAAGGTACGGTTATTGAATCCTAATTTACGTACCGGACTGATTACCTCTGTTTATGTGAGCTCAGAAGCAGAAAAAAATTTGGCAATACAAAATTTAGCAGACGGAGATATTGCACTTATTGTTCAAAAATAAGAAAAGTACCGAAGAAAATTTTCTTCGGTACTTTTTTAGTGGTTGATATAAATTTATCCGATGGCTAAATCAATAGCTGTTCGTGCCATGACTTCCATTCCGTAAAGAATTGCACGTTCATCGAGATCAAATTTTGGATGATGATGTGGATAAATCATTTTATCCGTACCTGTGCCGATAAAGAAAAAAGCTCCAGGAACATGCTTTAGATAGTAAGAAAAATCTTCGCCACACATCACAGGAGGAACTTCTTCTACTTTGATTGGTGCGTGACATTTTTCTACTGCCTTAGCGATTGCTTTACTATAGCTAGGAACATTGATAATTGCTGGATGCCCCAATAAAGTTTCAGTTTCAGCAGTAGCATCATTCGCCGCACAGATTCCACTCACAATAGCTTCAATGCGAGCGAAGATTTGTTGGCGTACATTTTCATCAAAAGAGCGAACAGTTCCCTCAAGGGTTGCCGTTTCGGGGATGATATTGAAAGCATTTCCCGCTTGGATTGAGCCAACGGAAACAACAGCAAGCTCAAGTGGATCAATCGAGCGGCTCACAATCGTATTTAAACCGAGAACGATTTGAGAGGCAATTAAGATTGGATCAACGGTTTGCTGTGGCATCGAACCGTGTCCGCCTTTTCCATGTACAGTGATTTTAAATTTATCAGGTGATGCCATGAGATTGCCATAGGTAATGCCGATTGTACCGAGCGAAATTGGCTGCCAAATATGTGCGCCGATAATTGCATCTACATTGTCTAATGCACCATCTTCAATCATAGAAACAGCACCACTTGGAAATTGCTCTTCACGAGGTTGAAAGATAAAGCGAAACGTTCCTTGAAGTTTATCACGCAGTTCGTGAATTATTTGTAAGGTGCCAAAGACAACAGCGATATGACCGTCATGACCACAAGCATGGCAAGCATTTTTATTTTTCGATTGATATGGTGTATTACATTCATCTTGGATTGGCAATGCATCAATATCAGCGCGAATCGCGATGGTTTTGCCTGAATTTTTACCGTGAATTTCGGCAATTACACCTGTAGTTCCCGCAGGGCGGCAGTTAATTTGCAGCGCTTTTAATTCAGCTAATAATTTTGCTTGGGTTTGATATTCCTCACCGCTAACTTCAGGATATTGATGAAAATGGCGACGAAGTGAAACTGCCCAAGGATGATGTTTTTGTGCAAGTGTATAGAGATTCATAAGATACATCCTCGTAGAATAAATTTAGATTTGTATAGAAACGCAGCTGGAGTAAAAAATCCAACTGAATTAAGTCTACTTTATTATATAAAGAAATCATAAGGATGGCAAAATAAACTTGCGAAATATTTGTTAGCCCTCTAAAATAAGAAATATATTTTGGTAAATACTATAAAGAATAAATAGTTTACATTGTATTTTAAATAAATGAGATGAAAGAATATAGGAGGAGAAAGATGGAACAAAAGTTAGAAAAGTATGCACGCCTTGTTGTGCGCAAAGGTGTAAATATTGAGAAAAACCAGATTCTTGTGATTAATGCGCCGATTGAATGTGCAGATTTTACCCGCAAGATTGCAAAAGAAGCTTACTTGGCTGGAGCAAGGGATGTTGTGGTCAGTTGGAATGATGAGGTATTGGGGCGAATTCGGTTTATGCATGCGCCGGAAGAAATCTTTGATGAATTTCCTGACTGGCGCAAAGAAATGTATATCGGGTATGCACGGCAAGGTGCCGCATTTATCTCTATCGCAGCATCAGATCCGGAAATCTTAAAGGGCGTAAATCCGGATCGTATTGCAAAAATGCAAAAAGCGAGTGGAAATGCGTTAAAAGAATATCGTGAACGCATGATGAACAATAAAAATACCTGGTGTGTTGTATCAATTCCAACGGTTAACTGGGCGAAAAAAATGTTTCCGGATTTGAGTGAAATGGAAGCCATGGCAAAATTGTGGGAAGCGATTTTGGAAACGGTACGCGTTGGCGATGGAGACCCAATAGAAAGCTGGGAAAACCATTTGAATACATTGAAAAAAAATAAAGAGTTGATGAATCAATACAATTTTAAAAGTTTACATTACAAAAATTCGCTAGGAACAGATTTGACGATTGAATTACCAAAAGGACATATTTGGTTCAGTGGTTCTGAATTTACACCAGAAGGTAGAGAATTTGTTGCGAATATGCCAACAGAGGAAGTTTATACAATGCCGAAAAAACATGGCGTAAATGGTACCGTGGTTAGTTCGAAACCGTTAAATTATCATGGAAATTTGATTGAGGAGTTCAAATTGAAGTTCAAAGATGGAAAAGTTATCGAGTATTCAGCAAAAAAAGGTCAGGAAATTTTAGAAAAGTTGTTGACTGCGGATGATAGTTCTGCTTATCTTGGCGAAGTTGCACTTGTTCCCCATGATTCACCGATTTCGAATTTGAATATTTTATTTTACAATACATTATTCGATGAAAATGCCTCCTGCCACTTAGCATTTGGTAAAGCATATCCAGTTTGTATTGCGGGCGGCGATAAAATGAATGAATCAGAACTGGAAGATGCTGATGTGAATGATTCGATTATTCATGAAGATTTTATGGTTGGCACGAAAGATTTAGAAATTATCGGTATTACGGAAGATGGCAAAGAAGTAACGGTATTTAAAAATGGCAATTTTGCTTGGTGAGGTAGAATTAAGAATTTTTACTGAAGGTCTTGTTTATTCCATGAAACATGAAGCATAAATCAGGAGGAAAAGCTATGTTAATCAGACAGGAAACAAGCAAAGATTGCAATATGGTTTATAGCCTTGTAAAAGATGCATTTGCAACCGCAGAATACAGCGATGGAAATGAGCAGGATTTAGTTGATGCTTTAAGAAATGGAGTGGCATTTATACCGGAACTTTCTCTAATCGCGGAGATTGACGGCAGGATTGCAGGACATATTATGTTCACAAAAGCAAGGGTGGGAGAGGGTACAGTACTTGTCTTGGCACCGTTGTCCGTGCTGCCAGAATTTCAAAAGCAGGGCATAGGTACTGCTTTAATTGAAGCAGGTCACAAAATTGCCAAGAAATTAGGATATCAGTATTCGCTGGTCTTAGGAAGTGAAAAATATTATCCGCGATTTGGTTACCGTCCAGCAGAACAGTTTGGTATTGAAGTTCCTGATGGGATATCTTCTGCCAATTTTATGGCAATCAACCTACAAGATAATGTAAAGCCTATAAGTGGAACGGTAACTTATGCAAAAGAGTTTGGGATTTAAGAATTATAGTAAAGCCGGATGATCAGCTTCATGTCGATCGTCCGGCTTTTGTTGTATATCGTTAGGTTAGATTAAATAATTCGCGTAATTCTTTTTCGTTAAGTTTGGATAAAAAATTTTCTCCCGGCTGGATGATGCTATCGATGAGCGATTTTTTCTTTTGTTGCAGGTTGAAGATTTTTTCTTCGATAGTATTTTTGGTGATTAATTTAAAGACTTGCACGGTATTATCCTGTCCTAAGCGATAGGCGCGGTCGGTCGCCTGCTCTTCAACTGAGGGATTCCACCATGGGTCGTAATGAATAACCATATCGGCGCCGATTAAATTCAGCCCTGTTCCACCAGATTTGAGCGAGATTAAGAATACCGGCTGATTACCGCTATTAAAGGAGTTTGCCATTTGCACGCGGTCAAGTGCCGGGGTAGATCCGTCTAAGTAGTAATAGGAAATGCTGCGATTTTTTAATTCATTTTGCAGAATCGCCAACATACTGGTAAACTGGGAGAAAATCAAAACGCGATGATTACCTTTCATGGCATCGATTAACATCTCCAGCATCAATTCAAGTTTCCCACTACTACCGTGATAATCTTCGAGGAATAAACTTGGATGACAGCAGATTTGGCGTAAGCGCGTTAAAATAGATAAAACTTTTATTCGACTTTGCTCAAAGCCATTTTTAGCAAGTTCAGTTTGAAATTCTTTTTGGGCTTGAATGAAGTAGCTTTGATAAATTTTTGCTTGCTTGTCGGTCATTGTATTGATTAATTTACTTTCAATTTTTGGCGGTAATTCCGTTAATACTTTGCTTTTGATTCGACGGAGAATAAATGGGGTAATATAACGGTTTAAATCTCGCATAACGAGAGGATCTTGTTTTTTTACAATCGGAATTTCAAATTTTTTCTTAAAAGCACTATGTGATAATAGGTAGTCAGGCATGATGAAGTCAAAAATCGACCACAATTCAGTCAATGTGTTTTCAATCGGTGTGCCTGTGAGGGCAAAATAACCATCAGTTTGAAGATGTTTTACGGATTTTGCATTTTGTGTATTGGGGTTTTTAATATGCTGTGCTTCATCGAGAAAACAATAATGAAAATGGCGGTTTTCGTAGTCTGTAATATCACGTTTTAAGATATTATAGGTAGTGATAATAATATCATAATTGTTGCTCTGTTTGAGTAACTCAAGTCGTTCCGCCCGCGATCCAGTGATGACGAGTGAGGTAAGTTCTGGTGCAAATCGCTCAATTTCTTCTTGCCAATTATAAATGAGTGAAGTCGGAGCGATCACGATGGACGGCAGTGGAGATTTTGATTTTTCCGATAGGATGAAGGTGATGACTTGCAACGTTTTCCCCAAGCCCATATCATCAGCGAGAATTCCGCCCAATTTGTAATGAGCCAAAGTTTTAAGCCATTTAAAGCCGACTTTCTGATAGTCGCGTAAGATGCCATTGAGTGATGGCGGTATAGCAATATCCAGCTTTGCCGGTTCGGTAATATCAGAAATGAGCTGATTGAATGCCTGATTACGTGATAATTTTAATCCTTCAATATCGCGCGATAAGTTGTCGAGGTAGAGCGCTTTTGCCAAGGAGAGTTTGATTGTATTGCTATTTTTAGGGGCTTTTAGATTTAAGTGTTCAGCTAGATCAGCTAAATTTTCTAATTCATCGTTGTCTAAATTGATAAAGGTACCATTTTTCAAACGATGGTAGCGTTTTTTTAAGCGATAGGAACGCAGCATGGAAAAAATATCTGGCAAATTTAAATCGTCTGCTTCAAATGACATTTCAAGTACATTGTCATCGCTTACACGAATGCCAGTAGAGAGATTTTCGATTCTTTTTATTGGGTTTGCTTTCATCGTGTCGCTGTAATAGATTTCGGCGCAATTGGTGAGTTCACGAATTCCATCATTCAAGAAGTCATAAATCTGCATTTCATCTGATTGTATATAGTGATTTTTTTGTGGGGTAAATGCATATTTGGCGAATAACGCATGAATTTTATCTTCTTCTTGTTGATCGCGAATCAAAATTTTATCTCCGGTATGATTAACGATTTCTTTATTGAGAAAAGGATTAATTTCGATATCACCGTATTTGAATTTGAGATCGGCATAGAGAGAGTTTTTATCTTGATCAAGATAAATCGCAGCATTAAGCGGCAAAATATCATATTTTTTCATAATTGTATTGGAAACATCCAAAGATGCTATTTTTTCTAATTCAGGCATAACATTTGAAAAAAAACGTGGTAGGTCTTCGGTATGAATCGGGAGTGTAATCCCGGGACTTTGTTCAAAAGCTAGTAAAAGCGGCTTTATATAGGTTGAAAACTCTTTATCAACATGATATAAAGTATCGTTTACCCACAAATAACGATAATGATGGTCTAGCGGGAGAATTGATGTTTTTCCAAGAGATAATACGGCTTTGCCGTAAGCGTTATTTTCTAATTTGATTTTTAGATTGGGTCGATCATTTAGGATGCTTGTCTGTGGATACAAATATCCATCAAAAGAAAGGTCAAACGGGGTGTTTTCCATGATTGCGAAAAATTTCTGTAAACTGGTAGGAGTTAAAAGAAAACTTTTATTCACCGCTACTTTACTGTCACTAATCGTGTACGGTGATAGACTTTGTTCATCTTCATATGCCGTTATTAAGAGATTGTAAAGTTGTGCAGAGATAGGATCGAAATTTGGCATTACAGAATGTAAGGTGAATTTTGCGCCAAATTTAATATCTTCTTTTAGATACGCGGAAGATAGAAAATTTTTCATATTGCGAATTACATATTGTCGTTCACTGCCAATTGTAAACTCAAGGTCAGCGGCAATTTTTTTATAGTAACGACGAATATTTAATGTTGGAATAAGATGGGCGACTTTTTCATTTTGGGGAGACTGGCGAATGCTTTGGAAAAAATGAAAAAGCAAGTTACTAGGCTCTTGCTTCTTTACAGGCGGCTGTTTATCTAAATTACATTCTTGAATTCGCTTTAAAACAGCAACGACGTGTTTACAAGCGCCAATATATTTATGGGATGCAGGACAATCACAATGATATGCGGAGATATGGTCGGCATTTTCGTTCAAAGTGATACGCACGTTATAGATGTCAGAGCCGTAAACTAAGGCGCTAAATGTATTTTGATTGGCAGTGAAATCTTTTACATAATGATTTCGATAATAAGATAAGCCGCGACTAAACGTTTCAATGGTCGCAGCCGATTTTTTTATAAGTTCATCGGTAAGCATGTTTATTAACCTCGAATCTTTTTAAATCACCCAGCTAATCCCTGGATAACGAGTTCTAAGATTCAGGTGAAGTTAAAATTCCATCTAAATTAAGAACTCTGTTTATATTCTAGCCATCTGTTGAAATTCCTCTGACAGTATTATTTGCTAAAACTTTACCTTAAAACCAGATAAATATTGAAAAATGCTGATTGAACCGCTATAATAACAAGAAGTGTTAGAAACGTTAAATATAAAGTTATAATTATGTTTTATTTATTATTATTTAGGTTGAAGTGGGGGCGGCTATTATTTTTAAAGGTTTGCTGGATAAAGAGGTATGGAAAGCTGCATTACCGATTTGTTTTGGGTATTTATTTTTAGGTTCGGCTTGTGGTGTTTTTGCCCAAAAGGTAGGACTTACAGTGTGGCAAAGTGGAATTATGTCAATTCTCGTTTTTGCTGGAAGTGGACAATTTATTGCCATTGCAATGATGGGGGGCGGCGCTTCTATCTTATCGATTGTTTTGACTACATTTATTGTTAATTTACGTCATGTATTATATAGTTCAACATTAGCTACTTATTTGATGCGCCAATCTTCACGATATTTAGGTGTATTTGCACAAGGGATTACAGATGAAACTTTTGCTGTGAATTTAAGTAATTTTTCGCAAACAAGGTGGACACCGGATCGAGCATTAGCACTAAACATCATCTCGCATAGTGCTTGGGTTTTCAGCAATATGCTTGGAAATGTATTAGGAAACATTATCTTAGTCGATATCGCCGTTGTAAACTATACATTAACAGCGATGTTTATTGGCTTATGGACGTATCATTTTAGCAATAAATTACTGATTATGATTGGGTTATTTGGCGGTGTTTTAGCTTTGGGATTATCAAGTGTTTTACCGCATAAATTACATATTGTTGTTGCAACGTTAATTGCAGCAACAGCAGGGTGTGTTATCGAAGGTGGGGCGAATAAGAAATGATGAGTACAACTGAAATTATGTATTGTATATTAGGCATGTGTATTGTTTCTTATATTCCACGTGCATTACCTCCTTTTATTTTAGCAAGAGTGAGCCTATCGCCAATCGTTGAACGATGGTTACGTTACGTGCCAACATCAATTTTTGGTGCACTCGTCTTTTCAGAAATTTTTATTAATGGCGATCATTTAAATCTAAGTCTAAATAATATAAATTTACTTGCTTCGCTGATTGTACTTGTCGTTTCGCTAAAGACAAAATCTTTAGCGAAGAGTATTGTAACAGGGATTCTTGTTTATTGGATATTAACAAATTTTATATAATGATAACGATGGAGAATAGAGAAAATCGACAATCCTTAAAGGATTGTCGATTTTCATTATATATTAAAATTAACTATTAAATGGTGGTGGATTATAAATAGAAATAATATCGCCTATTTCCCCCATCGCAGTTGCAATAAGAAATAAATCGTTAATATTGACTTCTTTTTGCTTACATTTACAAATTAAAATATTTTGTAAAATTTGCAGAGCAAAAAGCAATACACCATTTGCTCTTGCGGCGGCTCGATTGCTAGATTTAAATGCCTGGCACCTTGTTTCTTCAAGCAATTTTTGTAGATTGAGATGATGACAAGGACAACGGATAACTCTAGGATCGTTAATTGTTTGATTTGATGTTTTTGTTGTAGTTGTATTGTCTATACAAGTCGTTGTGACGGTTTTATCATCAACGGTATCTGTAACGACAGTTGTTTTGTTATCTTGGCAGGTTTCAGTACGAGTAATTGATGTTGTTTCCATGATTTATTCCTCCTTCTTAACTATTGAATGGTTGCGGATTATTAATATTGATTCCATCGCCTAACACTGCTAAGGCAGAAGTAATTAATACAACATCATCTAAATTGAAATTCTTAGAACGGCAAAGCTCTTTGAGGACTTCTTGTAGAATAATCATTGTAAATACCATAATTGAATTGCTGGTTGCAATTACGATATTAGAAGATCTGAAAGCACATTGACATGCATCTTCAGCAAGCTTATCTAAATCTAAATGCCCACAAGGACAACAGCAATCATTTTCATCTGGTTTGGTAACGGTAATAGTTTCATTTACGTCATTTGATTGGTTCGTCGTTATTTGTGTTGTTTTTGTATCTTCGGTAGCTGTTTCTACACTTTGTGTATTACAGGAGTTGTCTGTATTGGTTACTGTTGTATCGGCCATAATATATACCTCCTAGAAGAATTCATGCTAAATAATATGAGAAGATACGCTATTCCATGCATAAAAATGAGAATGAATTAAAAACAGCTACAGATTTTCTGTAGCTGTTTTTAAGATTAATTTAATTTAAATATATGCCCTTCTCCAGCTTTGGCTAAGGTATGCAAATAATCTTGCTTTTCATTTAATCCAATACAGGAAAAATGGATATGGTGTTTTTTCATTTCTTTTGCCATAAGTAGGGCATCTTCGAGTGGATTGTTTAAATTACCGCTTGTGTAGCAAGGAAGCCCATCAGTGATAAGAAATAAAAATGGCTTTCGCAGTCGCTCTGTTTTCAGGTACTGTAAGCTGATTTTAAAACCTAATGCGAGTGGGGTTGCTCCACTTGGCTGTAGTTGATTTAAGGTATCAATTAGCTTGTTTTTATCTCTAGTAAAAGGTAGAGCAATTGTTGCATTTTGATTATGGAAAGTAATAATACTGATTTTGTGTGAGGTAATTTCGCGCAACTTAAAGATAAGCTCTTTGGCAGTATCAATGCGCCATCCACCCATACTAGCGCTTACATCAAGTAAGAGGCAAATTTCTGCATTGGTTTTGGTATTGGTAGAGTAAAAGGATAAATCATCGACTTGAATAGAAAAATTTTTTTTATACTGATTGAGTTGTCTTACGGCAGCATTATGAATGGTTGTTGCGATATCGAGTGAAAAATCATTTGCTGTTGATGATTTACTAATCTGCTTACTCACAATTGATTTAATGTTTTGAATGTTTTTTATTGGGTGATTTTGACCGGGTTTCTTTTTTAAATAGTTTCTAATTCGCCAAATTAAATTATGCAGTGATTGCGGAAGAGAAAATTTTTTCGATTTCGTTGCCTTGATTAAATTAGATGTATGGGGAATCTGCCTTACTAAACCAAGTAGAGTTTGTTGTTGGCTTTTTTGCCCAGTCGTAGAAGCACTGCTTGCTTGCTGGTCTTGACCGGATAAAGTTTCATCGCCCATAGAGGGAGATGAAGATTTTTTCAATTCTTTCATGGCAAAGGTTGTATCAGAAGTAGTTTCTCGGCGCAGTGCAGAATCGTTTTTGTCAGCATAATCTGATACATTCATATATTGATTATCGTCACTATATCCATTGCTTATCTGTTCTATCTGGCGTAGCTCTAATTTATGGTTTAAAATAACTTTTTCTAAAGTTTCAACTAGATAGAAAAGTAGAACTAAATGTTCATGAGAGAGTGAAAAGGCCAAATGAATGTGATTTTGGTGGGTATAGCATAGAGATTCTTTTGTACCATAAGTTAAGCTTCCAGTAATTCTTCCACCGCCAGTTCCCGTTTGAATATCAAACAAATCTGGATTTGGCAAATTGGCTTTCTGCAGGCTATATTTCCCGTAAGATTTGATAGTTTCAATTACTTTTTTTGCAGCTTGGTGATGATTTACTTTGCCGCATTGATGGAAAACGTCAAGGTGAAAAATTTTATTTTCTATGATTTGTCCATAGAAAAACTTACCAGCATCTGCATTGACGACAATTTGAATGTTTTGTGGTGAAGAGGCTTTATAAAGATGAATTTTTTTACTTAATACACTACTTTGTCCAATACCAACACCGCTGTTTTTATTTAATTGTAGTTGAAGTTCTTCAGATAAATATGCTAAATTTTCATTAGATAAATCGAATATATTCTTCATTTTTCCTCAGGTTTTTGCAACCAATCAGCTTCTTTTAATTCACTAAGAGGCGTGGCAATTTTTGGTGGGGAGATGATATCTTCTTTTGTAGAAGTTTTTAATTGCGGTTGATGATGGGATGGATCTTCATTACGTTTAGTATTTGCAGTAAGGGCGGACATTGAAGGAAATTTGGGCAAAAGTTTGATGAGTTGTTTCAGAAATTGTTGCAATCTGGAAAGGGAGAATTTTTTTATTGTAGGTTTAGGTGTATGTTCTGCGATGACACCAGCGCTTAGGGAAAAAGGTATTTCTTGATGGCTTTTAATTAGGTCAAGGTAGTGAAGAATTTGTTCTATTGTCTGCGTGGATACACGATGGGATAAAGTTGGAAGGATCGCTTTTATGATATCGTCAATTTGTGCTGTGTTTCGTTGGCTAATCGCAGCTTCTAAGCGTGATGCAGTTTCAATTGCTTGAATAGATCGAATGCTTTCTAAATTGAATTGGACGTAAATGGTTGCAAGAATTTGTTGAAGGTCATCACGAAAAGAGATATTATCCAGTTTAGGAATAGAAAAGGTTTGAAAAAGTTCTGTGTCTGGAGAGGTTTGATTTAGAATTCTCTGTACAGAAGTCACATCAGATGGTTGTTTTACTGGAATTGTTAAGTCGAAGCGATCTGATAGCTGCCGCCGAACATCGGCGAGTCTTCCGGGTTCTTCGTCTGGATTGGAAGCTGCCCATATACTAATCTCTACAGGCATTTCGACGATTGGTAGTCCAGCTTCTTCGATTTGGATTCTGCCCGGTTTTGTACCCATTACGTCTAGAAGAATATCAGCTAGTTCAGGGGAGGTATCAGCAAGACGATTAATTTCATCGACAAAAATAATTCCGCGATGTGCTTGTGGTATTGTTCCAGGCAAAAGTGCAGCTGTACTATTTTCACTATTTACTAATTTACTTAAATCAATGCTGCCAACTACGGAGGCAATTTTAGCTGAATGGGAGATTTCTAAAAAAGGTCGTGGAACAAATTCAGTTCCGATTGTAGCAATTTCCTCTTGCGTCAAATTTTTGTGTTGTGGGCAATGAGGATTTTTAGGGTCGCAATTGTAAATGCAGCTTTTGATGCGTTCGATTGGTGGCAACAAAGCGTGAGCTGCACGAAGAGCCGTTGTTTTTCCCGTACCGCGCAATCCTTCGGCGTGCAGGTGAAAGGGTAGATGATTACAAGCGGCGATGACTGACATTTCTATCGCATGAAACAGCGGCTCAATGCCGTTGTGACGAATCAGCTGATGATACTGCATAAAAATCCTCCTCCAATAAATTACGAGTTCGAAATATTAAAGAAAATACAGGAATGGTGTTATTTGTAATGTAAGCATAAATTTATGGTTTTCTCACCTGTAGGGTTCACTTTTTTAAAAAAACTTATTCTTGTTTTATTTGCATTGTCTTTATTTATTTTCGTGTATAATAAAGATAAGATATTTTGATTTAAGGAGAAGTTCATGAGTAAAATTCTTGTTTTAGCAGAAAAACCATCAGTGGGCCGAGATTTGGCACGTGTTTTAGGGTGTAATAAAAATGGCAACGGCTTTATTGAGGGAAATCGATATATTGTAACTTGGGCATTAGGACATCTTGTAACTCATGCCGATCCAGAAAAGTATGGTGCGAGTGCGAAAGCTTGGAAAATAGAAGAACTGCCAATTATGCCAGAAGCGTTAGAACTTGTGGTAATTAAGCAGACGGCAAAACAGTTTCAAAATGTAAAAACGCAATTGCATCGCAAAGATGTAAGTGAAATTGTAATTGCAACTGATGCCGGACGTGAAGGCGAATTGGTCGCAAGGTGGATTATTGTTAAATCTGGTGTACATAAACCAATCAAGCGCCTTTGGATTTCCTCAGTTACGGATAAAGCGATTAAAGACGGGGTTGCGCATTTAAAAGATGGCAGACTTTATGAAAATTTGTATCAATCTGCTGTTGCAAGGGCGGAAGCGGATTGGTATGTAGGAATTAATGCAACTCGCGCTTTGACATGTAAACATAATGCGCAACTTTCTTGTGGTCGAGTACAGACACCGACTTTGGCCATTATTGCAAAAAGGGAAGAACAAATTCAGAATTTTAAACCGCGTGAGTATTATGGAATTAAAGTTTGGGCAAATCAAGTGGAATGGACTTGGCAAGAGAAAAAAAGCAAAGCTACAAAAGTTTTCATGAAAGAGCAGGCAGAAAGTATTATAAAGGAAATCAAAGGACAAAAAGCACAGGTGGTTGAAGTTAAATCAGTGCAAAAGAAAATGTTTGCACCAGAGCTATATAATTTAACAGAATTACAGCGAGATGCAAATAAGATTTTTGGTTTTTCGGCAAAAGAAACGCTTTCTATTATGCAAAAACTTTATGAGTCGCATAAAGTACTGACTTATCCAAGAACGGATTCGCGTTATTTATCTGCAGATATTGTGCCAACGATTAAGGATCGCTTAAAAGCGTGCGGAGTGGCAAATTATACGAAGTTTGCATTTCAAGCAAGTAAACAGATCGTTGTTAGTAAACATTTTGTTGATGATAAAAAAGTTTCTGATCATCATGCGATCATTCCAACTGAACAATTTGTTAATTTAAGCGCAATGACGGATAAAGAACGTAAAATTTATGATTTAGTGGTGAAACGCTTTATTGCAGTACTTTATCCACCATATGTATATGAGCAGAAAACGCTGCTTGCAAAAATTGGTGAGGAGAGCTTTATTGCACGTGGTAAGACGGTGCAAAGTTTAGGCTGGAAAGAAATTTATCAGAGATCTTTGGATGAAGACAGTGACAGCGAAGTTAGAGAGCAAAAGTTGCCACAGATTAGAGAAGGCGATGGATTATCGGTAGGAAAAATTGAGTTAACGCAAGGAAAAACGAAACCGCCAGCACCGTTTACGGAGGCTTCACTTTTAGCAGCGATGGAAAATCCTATACAGTATATGGAAGAATCAAATCAAGCGTTAAAGCAAACTTTGAATGAAGCTGGTGGCTTGGGAACCGTGGCAACGCGAGCTGATATCATTGAAAAATTATTTGCGTCATTTTTATTAGAAAAACGCGGCAAGGATATTTTTATTACAGAAAAGGGCAGACAATTACTTAATCTTGTTCCAAGTGAATTAAAATCGCCAGTTTTGACTGCAAAATGGGAACAAAAATTAAGTAGTATTGCAAATGGTGCATTAGGCAAAGCTACCTTTATACAGGATATAAAAAGCTATGCTGCTCATGTTGTACAAGCGATAAAAAATAGTGAAGATCGTTTTCGGCATGAGAATTTAACAAGGACAAAATGCCCTGAGTGTGGAAAGTTTATGTTGGAAGTCAACGGGAAAAAAGGCAGAATGCTTGTCTGCCAAGATCGTGATTGCGGTTATCGTAAAGGTTTGGCTAAAGTAACAAATGCACGTTGTCCAAATTGTCATAAGAAGCTCGAATTGCGTGGGGAAGGTGCAGGACAAATTTTTGCGTGTGTTTGTGGATACCGGGAAAAGTTATCGACATTTAAAGAGCGTAAAAGCAAAGAATCAAGCTCGAAAGTATCAAAGCGTGATGTGGCAAGGTTTATGAAAGAGCAAGCGAAAAGTTCAGAAACACCAGTAAATAATGCTTTAGCGGAAGCATTAGCAAAATTAAAATTAAATTGAGGATTTTGTTATGTTGAAAAAAATATTGAGTATAACTATATTATGTATGATTTTGACGACTCATGGTTTTGCGGCGGAAAAGATAGACTTTTCTTATCGTGGTATAGAACTTGGGGAAAGTTATGAAGAAATGGTAAATAAAATCGGACAGCCTCGTATGGATATTAGTCATTTAACGGATACAGCAGTAGTGACATACTATATTTATGGCGAAAATAACGATACACGCATTGGGATTGATGAAGCGACAAAAAAAGTTGTGGATATCAGAATCAGTGACAAAACGTATGAAAGTGAGAAAGGTGTCAAAATCGGCGCTACCTTGTACAAGTTGAATAAAGCTTATGGAAAAGGTGAAAAGGAACGTATCGGGGGGAAGGTTTATTATATTTATCAACAAAATGAAAAAGAACGGTTAATGCTTGATATCTCACAAGGATATTTAAACGAGATTAGAATAACAACACTTGAACAGTAGTATAGAGCGGAGGTGTTTTGTTTGCAGAGTAAAGTTACGCGTTATCTAATCCTCACTTTGGCCTGTTTGATAAGTGCGAGTGCAATTAATTTGTTTTTAGTTCCTCATCAACTACTGAGTGGTGGAATTGGTGGGATTGCGATCATTTTGTATTACTTATTTGAGCTTCCTATAGGGACAATGACGTTGATCATGAATATTCCATTACTATTTGCTGCATATCGATTATTAGGTAAACCTTATACGATGGATGTTATCTTTGGGACGGTTGTGTTTTCAGTGGCAATTGATGCAATGATGTTCTTGCAAAACTTTCCGATTGTAGATGATTCGTTATTAGCTGCAATTTATGGTGGTGTTTTTACTGGCATAGGTTATGGAATTGTCTTTCGCTTTAACGGTAGTACGGGTGGATTTGACATCGTCGCAGCAATTGTGAAAAAGTATTATGCACTCAACATGGGGGCGGTGAATTTTTCATTAAATTGTATCATTATGCTCGTTGCCGCAGGTTTTTTTGGACCGAAATTAGCAATGCTTACCTTAATTTCTATGTTTGTGGCAGCAAAGCTTACAGACAAGGTTGTAGCAGGGTTTAATAATAAGAAAACAGTCATGATTATATCTAGCAAAAGTGAGAAAATTGCTGATGAAATTATAAAAGAAGTTGGGCGTGGTGTAACTTTTCTAAAAGGAGAAGGGGCTTTTACACATCAACATAAGGATATCATTTTTGTTGTCGTAAATTTAACGCAGATTGGTAAAATTAAGTTGCTTGTAGATTTATTGGATCCAATGGCATTTATGATTGTACAAGATGCAAATGAAGTGATGGGGCGTGGTTTTACGCTGCCGGGCACGCAGATAGAAGAAATGATAAAATTAAAAAATAGTGCTATTAGGAAATGAAAGAAGGCTTGGAATACTAAAAGGAGTATTCTAAGCCTTCTTTTTTTAATGTTTCTATATAGGTTAAAATTTTTTGATGCGCTTGTGATGTTGTAATATCTGATGGAAGGAGCGGTAAATAAGTTTCAAAGCCACATTTTTTAAAATACTTTATTTTTATCCTGCTTACTCCCAGTCTGGTTAACAAGTCAGCAAATTTTTTTGCATCTTCTAAATCATCATTCACCATTTGTACAATAGGGATGCAAATGGTGATATTTTTATGAGTATATAATGCGGTTGATAAATTTTTAAGGATGATTTCATTAGATACCCCCGTCATTTCAAAATGTTTTTGGCTGTTATAATGGGCAAGAGAAAAATGTAGGAGGTCGGTATAGGAAAGTAATTTTTTAAAGTCATCCGGTTTTGCGTATCCAGTTGTTTCGCAAATGGTAAAAAAGAAATGTTCTTTTAACTGTTTGAGTAAGGCTAGAAGAAAAGTGCTTTGAGATAGAATCTCTCCACCGGATAAGGTAACTTGCAACTTTTTTTTGTTTTGATCATTTGAAGTTTTTTTAGGAAGAAGCTGATTTAAAAGCGAGACTATGCTAACTTTTTTCCCAATCGGCTTTAAGGCACCTTGTGGGCAAATTTCTACACAGCTCATACACCCAATGCAATACTTACTTTGTATATGAATTTGATTGTTAAGGTTGATGATTCCAGTGGAGGGACAATCAGATACACAGGCCATACAGTGAACACATATTGTTTCGTTCGGTACAATTTCTATTTTTTTGCTTTTAAGTGCAGGAGAATTGCACCAAATACAATTTAAAGGGCATCCTTTAAATTGTATTCTATAATGGATTTCATCAGGTAAAGTGGTGTTCGTTTCCACTTTTAAAATCGTTGCCAGAGGAGATTTATTAGACATCATTTTATCTTCCTATACTTAATCATTTAGTTTTGTCTGATAATTTAGGCGTTCTAAGGTTCAGATAGACTGGAAACTGCACCTGAATCAAGCCTTGTTTTATCGTAACATAGACAGTAAAAAATGCAAAGCGTTAGATGAAGATGCTTTGAGATGAAAATCTTAATTTTTTGTTAATTAACATACGACTAAGTAGTCTCTTGGTGGGTTTTGCTTAAAAGAATGATATAATAAGTATAATAAAATTTTGTTGAAAAATGTCTTATAAAAGAGGTGTTGGTAATGACTAGGTTAAGTAAGAGCATTAAATCAATTTTTGTTTTAAGTGTTATTGTGATTACTAGTGTATTGTTATGTATTCAGACCGGTTTTAATGTTCATTTTTTCAGAGAAGGAATGGAGCAAGAAGTCGAAGGAAAGTTACAAGCTAAATCTGGTGAAATCGTAAATGCGTTCAACTCTAGAATGTTACAGGTCGCTGAAAAAAATAAGGCTTTGACGGCAAATTTGGATGCAATGGAACAATATGATATGAACCTTGTATTTAAAACTATGGAAAAGCTAATTAAATCTGATAGTTTGGTTTATGGCAGTGGCTGTTGGTTTGAGCCGAATGCTTATCAGGCTGACTTAAAATATTATGGACCATATTTATATCGTGATACCGATGGATCGGTAAAGCTTACGATGGATTATAGTAATGAAGCGTATAACTATCCATCGTATGAATGGTATAAAAATGGTGTGCAAGGGAATGGTGAAGTGGCATGGAGTGAACCATTTTATGATGATGTAAGTAAGACGACGATGATAACGAGTGCTAGTGCAATCGAAAAAGATGGAAAGTTAGCGGGGGTACTTACAGTAGATATTGGATTAACGGAATTAGAAAATTATATTCGAGATATGAAAATTGGCGAAACTGGATACTCCTTCATCATTACAAAAGCAGGCTATTATGTTGCGTATCGTGATGCTGAGAAAAATATGCAAGAAAAGATTACGGAAGATAAAGATAGTAATATAAGCAATCTTGGTAAGCAAATTGTAGAGCAAAAGGGACAGGCGTTATTAGAAAGTAATGCCTTTGGCAGTGATAGTTATATTATGGTTTCGCCAATTGGAAATACTGGGCTGAAGTTAGTTTTAGTATATCCGAAGGCAGAGATTTATGCTGCAGTTAATCAATCTGTCTATGTAAGTGTTGCAATCTCTGTTATTGTCATTATTCTCCTCGTTTTAGCCTTGATCTACATCTTTAATCAAAAGGTGGATCGACCAATTCAAAAGTTAATTCTGGTAGCGGAAAAAATTGCAAAAGGTGATTTATCAGCGACGATTATTGTTGATAGTGAAGATGAGATGGGAAGGTTAGCGAATAGTTTAAAGATTATGTCTGATCAGTTAAAGACAATGATTACACAAGTGAATGGAATGGCTGAGCAGGTTGCAGCAGCGAGTGAAGAATTGTTTGCAAGTGCTGAACAATCTAGTTTTATGGCAGAAGAAGTTGCTGTGGCAATTGGAAAGGTAACAAAAGATAATGTAGAACAGGAGAGCCAAACTGGTTCAGCAGTGGGATTTGTAGAGAAAATCGCGCAGCGAATTGATAAAGTGGAAGGGAATACGCAGACGACATTAGAAAATGCACAAAATAGTGTAGCGGTAGCAAGAAAAGGGCGGGGCGCAATTGAAACAGCCGTTAATCAAATACAACAAGTTGATACGATGATAATGAAGACAAGCGATGTAATTACAAACTTGGGTGAGCGTTCGAAGGAAATTGGACAAATTGTACATACGATTTCAAGTATAGCTGCACAGACAAATCTTTTGGCATTAAATGCGGCAATCGAAGCTGCTAGAGCCGGTGAACAAGGCAGAGGTTTTGCGGTTGTAGCAGATGAAGTAAGAAAATTAGCAGAGCAATCACAAGAAGCAGCAAAACAAATAGATGCACTAATTAGTCATGTACAAGAAGAAACAAACGTTGCAGTAAGTGCAATGAATAATGGAACACAAGAAGTTAAAAAAGGGACGCAGATTGTTAATGAAGCAGGAGAGTCATTTAAAGAAATTGTTGATCATATTGAAAAAGTGAGAGAAAATGTTCAAGTAGTAGCAGATGAAGTTAAGCAAATTGTTACTGGAAATGCTGAGGTTGTAAATATTATGGCTCGCTTGCAGGATATTGGAGAAAATACGGTAGGCAATGTAAATAAGGTATCCTCTTCTACGCAGACCCAGTTGGCTTCACAGGAAGAAATTACTTCCGCAAGTAGAAATTTAGCAGAACTTGCACAAGATTTACAAAATACAATTAATAAGTTTAAGTTATAAATGAAAAAAGGCTCACTGGGATAAATTAAAGTCAGTGAGCCTTTTTTATTTATTGACAAGATTGAGAGTAAGTTGTTTTTGTAAATGGATATATATGTATTTGTTTTTTTTGTTTTATTTGATAAGATAAAGTATAATTCTTTTGATATTTTAAGTGATAGGTGGATATAGAGATGAAAAAAATGAAACGCTTGATTGCAGTTGCTAAGGGAGACGAGCAGGCGGATTTAGTATTAAAAAATGTAAGAGTATTTAATTCTTTTACTGGTGAGTTTATTGAAGGCGATATTGCGATTGTCGATGGAGTAATCGCCGGTGTCGGTGAATATATAGGACGAAGAGAATTAAATCTGGATGGGAAATACGTTACACCAGGATTTATTGATGGGCATGTGCATCTCGAAAGTTCGATGCTTAGCCCAATAGAATTTGCTAGAGCCGTTGTTCCCAGTGGTACGACAACTGTAATTGCGGATCCACATGAAATTGCGAATGTTTGCGGATTGAAGGGAATAAAGTATATTTTAGATAGTACGGAAGATTTACCTTTATCTGTCTATGTGATGTTGCCGTCTTGTGTTCCATCGAGTCACTTAGAAAATGCAGGGGCAACTTTATTAGCAGATGATTTAGCAAAATTTATTGATCATCCGCGTGTACTTGGTTTGGGTGAAATGATGAATTATCCAGGTGTTTTATTTGGGGATAAAACGGTTTTAGATAAATTAATGATTGCAAAGGGAAAAAAAGTAGATGGACATGCACCGGGTTTGATGGGAAATGATATTATGGCGTATGCAGCTGCCGGTGTTAAATCTGATCATGAATGTGTAAATCCTGAAGAGGCAATGGATCGTTTACGAGCAGGTATGTATTTGATGATTCGTGAAGGTTCGGCTGCGCATAATTTGTTGCAGTTATTACCTGTCGTAAATCGCTTCACCTCACAATTTTGTTTCTTTGCCACAGATGATCGTCATCCAGCGGATTTGATTGGTACAGGACATATCAACAATATGGTACGGCTGGCGGTAGAAGCGGGATATGAGATTCCTGTAGTTTTACAAATGGCGACGATTAATGCAGCTACATATTTTGGGCTTGGCGATGTCGGTGCCATTGCTCCTGGATATAAAGCGGATTTGCTTGTATTTGATGAATTAATTACATGGAATCCAAGCCTTGTCTTTAAAAATGGAATAAAAGTTGCGGAGCATCGCAAAGCTTTGTTTTGTGGAAGTGATTTTTCCGATGAGCATATTAAACAAACTGTGCATTTAACCTCTATTAATAGAGAAAAACTAAAGCTTTCGGCTAAATCTGATTTAGCGCGTGTAATTGAGCTTGTACCACATCAAATCGTAACAAAGGCACGAGAAATGAAAGTAAAAGTGGAAAATAGCGAATTTATAGCTGATGTAGAAGCTGATATTTTAAAATTAGTTGTATTCGAACGCCATCATGCTACGGGTAATGTTGGTGTTGGCTTGGCACACGGCTATGGATTGAAACGAGGGGCAATAGCATCGACGATTGCCCATGATTCACATAATCTCATTGTGATGGGAACAAATGATAGTGATATTTTATTGGCGGCAAAGGAAATTGAAAAGATGCAGGGTGGAATTGTTATTGTTGATAATGGTGAAGTTTTAAAAGCGTTACCATTGCCATTGGCTGGTCTTATGTCGAATGAAGGCGTGCACTATGTGGAAGCACAGCTAAATGCAATGAAAATTTTGGCTCATGATATGGGCGTCAAGTGCGAACATGATCCGTTTTTGACATTAGCATTCTTGAGTTTGCCAGTGATTCCTGAATTGAAATTAACTGATCTAGGATTAGTCGATGGAAGAACCTTTCAATTCGTAGATGTTGCTGTAGAGTAAAATAAAGGGTGCGGAAAATTAGCACTACAATTTAGAATTGCATATAGTAAGGTAAGAAGAATGTCTTTCTGTATAGAAAGTATGCTGTACTTACCTTTCGAAAAGACCTTCTATTAAGAAGGTCTTTTTTGATTATGATTGCAAGGAGGGATCATCATGGAAGGAAATGAAAAATTCTACTTTAGTCAATTTATGGGGAATAAAGTTTATAATAGCGGTGGAGATTTTATTGGTAAAGTGTTAGATGTTGCTTTTGAAATAAATAGCATCTACCCAAAGGTAGTAGGGCTTGTCTGTGGAAAACTGGATCATATTATTCCTATAGACTACATTGCTTTTTATAATAAGGGCATGATTGAGCTGAATTGCAAATTTTATCAAGTTATGCCAGAGGAAAATCAAGATAAAATGTTTTTGGTGGGCGATCGGATTTTAGATCGACAGATTATTGATTTAGAAGGTGCTAGGCTGGTCAGAGCGAATGATGTTATTTTGTCATTTGTAAGGAGACATAGTGAACCGCATTTGTTTATTACAGCGATCGATATTGGCATGAGAGGTTTTTTTCGAAGAATGAATCTCGAATTTCTCGTTAAGCGGATGCAAAATAAGTTTTTAGATTGGCAGTATATTAATTTAGTGGATGATTGTATTAAAGGATTGCAGGTCAATTATGAAAAGAACTTAAATCGATTAAAGCCAGAAGACCTTGCGCAGATTATTGAATCTTTGGATTATAAGCGACGATTTATCTTGATAAGACAATTAAATAAAAAGATTATGGGATTAACGATGACCATTTTAAAGCCGAATGTATGCATTGAATTGTTAAAGCAAATAGAACCTTTACATGCTATTTTCATCTTACGAGAAATGCCAAAAGAAAAAGTAGAATATATTCTGAGTGAATACACTGAGTTAAACCGATTTTTTTATGAAGTAAATCAAATTGACATAAAATGAAAGGACTTTCATCATGAGCGTAACGAAATATTATAAAAAAATGCTCCTATTTTTATCGGTAATGGGACCAGGCGTCGTTACTGCTTTTGCTGATAACGATGCTGGAGGAATTGCAACTTATGCATCTGTAGGGGCACAGTATGGCTACCAACTACTATTTGTATTATTTATAAGCACAATTTCTTTGGGAATCTTTCAAGAGATATCAGCACGTACGGGAGCGGTAACGGGACGCGGTCTTGCTGCATTAATCAGGGAATATTATGGTGTACGCTGGACTTTTCTGGCGATTGTTATTTTGCTATTTGCCAATATTGCAACGACAGTCTCTGAATTCTCTGGAATTGCCAGCAGTTTTGAAGTATTTTCAATTAGTAAATATGTGATTGTACCATTCAGCGCTGTTTTAATTTGGTGGATTGTACTAAAGTACAATTATCGCAGTGTTGAAAAAGTATTTTTTTGTTTATGTTTCATGTTTATAAGCTATGTAATAACTGGTGTTATCGTTGAACCAGATTGGCAAGCGGCAGGCAGTGCACTTGTTATACCAGACTTTTCGAATAACTACGAATATATTTTATTAGCAGTTGGATTGGTTGGAACGACGATTACCCCCTGGGGACAATTTTATATTCAATCTTCAGTAGTAGATAAAGGAATTCGAGCAGAAAAATATCGGTATCTTCTAGTGGATGTATTGGTCGGAACTTTACTCACCGGGGTTATTGCTTTTTTTATTATTATTGTAACGGCGGCAGCACTGTATGGACAGCATTTTGTCATTGCGAATGTACATGATGTTGCAATTGCTCTTGAACCTTTGGCAGGAAGTTATGCAAAGACTTTATTTGCGTTTGGTTTATTAGGCGCATCTATGTTAGCAGCTGTTGTTCTACCTTTAAGTACAGCGTATGCCATTTGTGAGGCTATGGGATTTGAACATGGTATTGATAAAACCTATCGTGAAGCACCGGCGTTTTTTATTTTATATACCTTCTTAATTGTGATTGGTGCAGGTCTTGTTTTGATGCCGGGAATATCTTTATATAAAGTCATGCTGGCTGCACAAGTCATCAACGGAGTGTTATTGCCACCAATTTTAATTTTTATGTTGCTATTAGTAAATAATAAAGAACTGATGGGCAAGTACAAAAATGGGCAAATTTATAACTATATTGCCTGGATGTTTACCGTGTTTTTGGTTTTATTAAATTTAATTCTTCTCATTGCAGGATTTATTGAATAATAAAGGGAAAATTTACGTTTGGAAAGGTTTTTGATATAATAAAATGAAATTTACTTTTGAGGTGGTTGAGTTGTTAGAAGAGATTAGTCAAAAATTATTGTGGATACGTCAAAACCGCCCGTTAATTCATCAGATTACCAACTATGTCAGTGCAAATGATTGTGCAAATGCAACTCTTGCTTTGGGAGCATCACCAGTTATGGCGCACGATATAAATGAAGTGGAAGAAATGACGAGTAAAGCGAGCGCGCTTGTTTTAAATATAGGGACATTGAGCGTAGCAAATATTCCCGCGTATTTAAAGGCAGGAATAACGGCAAAAGAAAGAGGGATTCCTGTTGTTTTTGATCCGGTTGGCGTTGGTGCGACAAAGCAAAGAGCTGAAGTTGCTAAAGCGATTTTAGCCGATGTTCAACCGGATATCATTCGCTGTAATATGACGGAATTAAATGTGCTTTGTCATAGAAAGGTAGCAGTGAAAGGTGTTGATTCCGTTGCAAGTGAAGTTGGTTGTGGAGAGTTTGCGAGGGAATTTGCTGAAAAAACTAATGCAGTTGTTGCGGTAACCGGTAAAACAGATTTGGTTGTCGATAAGAAAAATATGATTACGATTGAAAATGGTGATGAATGGCTGACGAGAGTAACCGGGACAGGCTGTATGACCTCCGCGCTTGTTGCAAGTTTCGCGGCGGCGGGAAATGCTTTTATCGGAGCTGTGGCGGGAGTACTTGCCATGGGAATTTGTGGTGAACTTGCGAAGTTGCGTCTAACAGAGAATGAGGGGATTGGAACGTTTCGCATGCGATTAATTGATGAAATTTTTCAACTGAATCGTGATATAATAAAAAAATATGGGAAGATTTCTTAAATTTATGGGGAGGAGAAAATGCAACTGAAAAAATTAACGATTACCGCTTTATTTATTACAATCGGTGTCTTATCTGCCCATTTAGTTTATATACCTGTTGTTGTGGCGAAATGCTTTCCCATGCAGCATGCAATCAACATTTTGCTTGCGGTTTTATTGGGTACACGTTATAGTGTCAGCGGAGCTTTTAGTATTTCGCTGTTGCGCAATTTATTAGGAACAGGATCCTTATTAGCTTTTCCAGGTAGCATGATTGGGGCGGCGTTATCAGGATACCTTTATAAGAAGACAGGGAGTATTTATGGCGCGATTTTAGGGGAGGTTTTTGGTACAGGTATACTTGGCGCTTTTGTTGCTTATCCTGTAGCGAAATATATTTTAGCGTCTGATGCAGGGGCGTTTGTCTTTGTTGTTCCATTTTTAATCAGTACGCTAGGTGGCAGTATCATTGCATTTGCCATTTATCAAACACCGATTCGTAATCTTTTCGTGAAATATGCAAATCATAGAAGGTAGGGGGGATACGAATGGATTCTATGGAAATTACTTATTTAGATAATAGTGGTTTTGCTGTAAAAATCGGCAATACCGCATTGCTGTTTGATTATTATCGTGATGAAAATCATTGTTTATCAAGTGTACTGGCAGATTGTAATAAAGTATATATCTTTAGTTCACATGTGCATCATGATCATTTTAATCCTAAGATTGTAGAAATGGCGGATCGTGTGGCAAAATATTTTTTAAGCTTTGATATTAAGCCGGCTGCCAAATCTCTTTTATCGTCAGAAAAGGTAATTTACCTTAATCCTTATGAAACGGTAAAGGGAATGGATATTAAAGTTTCTTCTTATGGTTCAACGGATGAAGGCATTTCGTTTTATGTTGAATTTGAAGGTTGGCGTATCTTTCACGCAGGTGATTTAAACTGGTGGCATTGGGATGGCGATACAGAGACCAATAATAAATTTGCTCGCAATCGCTTTGCAAAAGAGCTGAAGCATTTGACTGGTTTAGTTTCGGATGTTGCTTTTTTCCCAATTGACAGTCGATTAGGCGAGTATTGTGCATTGGGTGTGAAGGAATTTTGTGATCATACGCTGGTAAGACAATTAATTGCAATGCATACACAAGGTATTGCTTGGCACCCGCCAGAAGGGTTTTTCGCTAAAGAGAAAGAAATGAAATATTGGTGTCCAACGAAAAATGGTAGCAAGTTATCAATTGAAAAAGGAGAATTATCATGCAAAGAAAATGGATAGTTTTTATGTTAGTAACGTTTATGATGTTTATTGCTGTGGGATGTTTCGGTAGTAGCAGCCAGCAAAAATCTTCTGGATTGCAAAGTGGAATGAAATATAGTGATATCGCGAAAGAGGAAACGAAACCAACACCTAAAAACGTTGAACCTGCACAGCCTTCAGTACCATACAATGGAACGAATCGTATTGCTGTATTTGATACAAATATGGGAATATTTAAAATTGAGTTGTTTGAGGATAAAGCACCAACTACAACGAGAAATTTTATTGGTTTAGCAGAAAAGGGATTTTATAATAAATTAACGTTCCATCGTGTAATTGATGGTTTTATGATTCAAGGTGGGGATCCAAGCGGCAACGGAACAGGGGGACCTGGTTATACGATTCCTGATGAATTTCATAAAGATTTAAAACATTCATCTGCAGGAATTATAAGCATGGCAAATGCTGGACCTGACACAGGTGGGTCACAATTCTTTATTACTTTGGACAAGACTTCTTGGCTTGATGGAAAACATGCTGTTTTTGGTAAAGTAATTGAAGGTATGGATGTCGTGTATAAAATTGGCAAAGTAAAAACGGGAGCAAATGATAAACCAGTAGAGCCTGTCGTTATCAATGAAATTAAAATAATTAAAGCAGAGTAAAATGGCCTTTACTTATATTTTAGAATGCGCCGATGGGACACTTTATACCGGATGGACGACCGATATTGAAAAGCGTTTATTAGTGCATAATGAAGGACGAGGGGCGAAATATACGCGCGCCAGACTTCCGGTTAAGCTTGCCTATATGGAAAAGTTGCAGACAAATCAACTCGCTCGCCAAAGAGAATATGCAATAAAAAAACTAACGCGTAATGAAAAATTGAATTTGATTGAAATTGCAAAAAATGACAGAGAAACGTAAGTTTCCCTGTCATTTTTTTGCATAGAATCTGTTTTGAACGGAAAAAATAAAATGAAATTTGAAGATGTAGGTGATGCTATGAGAAAACGTGCGAAGGAACGTAAAGGGAAAAAACGTTATCGTCGTGTTATGGCAGGTTTAACTGGTGCGGCATTGTTATCTTCCGTAATGACTGTTGGTATTCCTACGAGTAAGGCGCAGCCAATTACGGATAAATCTCATGAAGCACAAAATAGTGAAAGTTTAGCAGATAGATACAAAGATTATTTAACTAGTAAATTACGTGAATTGTATGATGAAAAAATTGCGGAAAAGAAGCAAGAAATTATCGAAGGTATTTTAAAATTAAATAAGCCTGAACCAAAACATGCAACTGCAAATAAGGTTTTAGATATCGTTGCAACAGCGTATACATCAGGACCTGAGGATAATGGTATATGGAATGATAAAACGCATATTGGAACGAAGGTACGTCCTGGAATTATTGCAGTTGACCCAAATGTGATTCCATTGGGGACTAAAGTTTATATTGAATTTAGTAATGGTGAAGGAATGTATGCAGTTGCAGAAGACACAGGTGGTGCAATTAAGGGGAACAGAATTGATATTGCCATGAGTACAAGGGACAAAGCAAAACAATTTGGTATTCAGGATGTAAAAGTGCATGTATTAGAAAAAGTTTTAGATGTATAGCAAAAGCTGCCTTAATCAAATTTTTGTTTAAGGCAGCTTTTCTCATACATCCAAATTAGCGTTTATTTAATTGCTTAGGATTTAAGGTTAGTGTAGTGTTTTTCGCAAGGGTAAGCTCTCCAATAATTGTATTGGCACGATCAAGCCCTTCAATCATTAAATGAAAGTAAGGTTCATTCTTAAGGCAACTCTTTTTTGTGCTGAGTAGTTACAAAAAGCCTCGGATTCTTGTTAAAGGGTTGCGAATTTCATGATTAATACTTGCTGCAATTTCACCAACGATATGAAAGCGATTTAATCGTTCTAATTCTTCTTGTAATAGAATTTCATTTTCTTTTGATGAATTGATATCAACTGCCCAAAGAACAACGTAATATTTTTATAGTTTTTAAGTTCGTTTATATCAGTAAACAAGAAATTCACTGCTTAACAGAATTAATTTTTAATTTTCTAAGGCTATTTATGCTTTATATTCATAGTATATGATATGCAGATTGCTTTGTATAGATAAAGATACATAGGTTAGTTAGGAGGTTATTTATATGTGGTGGGGTGGAAATAATTGCGGCTGTGATTGCAATGAGAATTTCTTTTGTGGATTTGGGTTGGGGCGCTCGATCTTAGTACTATTTGTTATATTATTATTTTTTACAAGTAATGAATGTTGTAATGATTCGTCATCGGCTAGCTGCTTTTAACTAAAAATAGCCTATGGAGTTTCTTCCATAGGCTATTTTTCATGACTATTAAAAGGTAAACTGATTTTTCTTATTGTATAGTGTTTGGTACCCAAGATAAAGTGAACTAAATACAGATAGGCAAACAACAGTACAAATCGCAATCATAATTGAAATTTGATAGAGAATCGCAGTTGTAGGCAGTGTTCCAGATAAGATTTGTCCGGTCATCATGCCGGGAAGAGATACGATTCCCATCCCCAGCATCGAATTCATCGTTGGTAGCAATGCGGTTTCTAAAGATTGATTGACGAAAGGCAATAAAATCTTCTGTGGGATTATGCCGAGATTGATTAAAGTATTGATTCTATTTCGCTGTTGGTCTAGGGTTTCGCGAAAGGATTTAATTGCCAAGTTTACTCCAGTCATTGCATTTCCCATAATCATTCCACTTAAAGGAATGATGTATTGTGGATTAAACATATTTTCATTGACAATAATGGTAACAAAAAAGAATAGTATGGACAAACCTGAGACAGACAAGGAAGCTGCAATAGCAATTTTAAAGGATTTATTTAAAGTAGGATTTTTTGAAATGACACGGTGAATTGCAAAGCCTGTCATACAAATTAAATAAAAAACTGTAAAGAGAGGATTTGGATTTTCAAAAATATAAGTAAGTATAAAACCTGCAAGTACAAGCTGTAATGTCATACGGATACTTGCAAGAATAAGTAATTTTGTCTGATTGATTTTTGCTTTCTTCATAATAAATAGTACAATGAATAAAAGCAAATAGACAATACTAAAATTAAGAATATTGATTTCGGCGATTCCTTTCACTCATTACACCTTCTTTTCTAACGTGATGATATGATCTGCGTAATGTTGGGTTAAATTTGCATCATGGCTAATAACGATTAACGTAATTTCATTTTCCTGGCAGAACGATTTTATGTTTTCTAAAACACGTGTGGCGGTTTCGTAGTCTAAGGCGGAAGTGGGTTCGTCCAACATAAAAACTTTGGGCATAAGTGACAAACATATAGCAAGATAGATACGTTGCCTTTCGCCGCCAGACATATTCATGCAATTGCTTGTTAAGTCGAAATCAGCAGAGCAGATATGGAGAAAATCCTTTTTTTGTTCATTTGATAGAGGTGCCAGATTGCGATAACGATAATATTCATCAAAATTTTCGCTAATGGAAGTATCAAATAAATAGACAGATTGACTCACCAACAAAACTTCTTGTCGTAATGTAATAGTATTTAAAGTAGAAATATCATGCCCTTTATAGGAAATAACGCCTTGATCAGGGGATAAAGTAGCATTAAATAATTTAAGCAATGTACTTTTACCACATCCGCTAGGTCCTTGCAAAAAGGTTGTATGGTTTTCAAAAATATCAATAGAGGGATAATGAAGATTTTGATTAAAAATAACATCTTTTACAGTTAAAATTTCCATTTCAGTATTACCTTTCAATTATTTTTACTTTTATTGTATAAGATTGTAGCTAAAAATAAAAGAGAGATTATAACCTTAAAAGAATATTATTCTGGCGATATAAGTCCCAAGTCGAGTAGCTATCAGGCCGATGAATGTGTTTAGGGCAATGTTTCCTAAGGCGAAATTTATGTTACCAGCCTGAAACAATCCGATAGTTTCATAACAAAATGAAGAGAATGTGGTTAATCCCCCTAAAAATCCAGCTAAAACAAAGAGACGGATTTGTGGAGAAAAATTGAAACGATCAAAAGCAACGGCAGTAAATAGCCCAATAATAAAACAACCTAATAAATTTACGATTAAAGTTCCATAAGGAAAGGTAATGCCTAGCTTATGTATTGCAAGAGTTGAAATTAAATATCTAGCAGCACCGCCAAGGGCTGCGCCGCCCATAACAATAGTCAAGTGATAAAGCATAAAAAAACCTCCTACCATAATTTATGGTAGGAGTCATTACTGAAAAGTCAGGTTTAATGGCGAACTCCATCGCCAACTTATTTGATTTCTTATAAGATATCATAAAAATATAAAAAATACAAGAGTAAAAAAACTATTGCGAATGAGTAACGTATTCATTCGCAATAGTTTTTTTAAGGTTTACATGTGTTTTCGTTTGTGTATGCCATTAAACATTTCCAAAGTTTTGCAGCATGAACTTTTTCGTCATTGCCATTATTACAAAAGAGTATTTTTACATCTTTATGCTGGGCGGCGCAATAACTTTCTTGATAATTATTTGCATCACATAATTCATCTACAATTGCTCTTGTTAATAAGTCTATCGCTTCTAAATTGGAACAACTTTTACTTTTACGAAAACTGTCTATAGATGGAAGTGTAATACAAACATCATTAAAAGCACAACATTGTACGGGATCATACTTTGCTAAAAGTGTCATTATATTGCGAAAATGAACCATTTCATCTTCGGCAATTTCAGTGAATAATTTACATAATGAACCACTTGTTTTTTCAGCAGCACAAAGATAAAAATAAATTCCTTTACGTTCGCTGATTGCCATTCTTCTTAGTAACAATAAATCTGGGTCAGTCGGGCACATGCAGTTTTGATCAGGCGTTGACGAAAAAAATTTTGGCGGCATAGGATTCCTGTCGTCCATAAGAAAAAGCCCCCCTTATTCCATTTTTATATAATCTATGAATAAGAGAGGCAAAATGTGCTAATTTTAAAATTTTAATGTGGCAAAATAATCTTCTATTGTTTCGCCGCGGCGAATCATTTCTACGTCGCCATTAGGTTTTAACAATAATTCAGCAGAACGTAATTTACCATTATAATTAAAGCCCATTGCATGACCATGCGCACCAGCATCGTGAATGACGATAATATCACCGATATCGATTTTTGGTAAAGCGCGGTCGATTGCAAATTTATCATTGTTTTCACAGAGTGAACCAGTGATATCATACACATGGTCACAAGGTTCATTTTCCTTACCGATTATCGTAATGTGGTGATATGCTCCGTAAAGTGCAGGACGCATTAAGTTTGCCATACAGCTGTCTAGTCCAATGTAATTTTTATATGTGTTCTTGCGATGAAGTGCAGTGGAAACAAGATAGCCATAAGGTCCAGTAATAGAACGACCTAACTCCATTGCAATTGTAAGTGGCGCAATATTGTTTTTTATAACGATTCTTTCATAAGCTTTTCTAATTCCTTCACCTACATATTCTAAATCAACAGCTGTTTCTTCAGGGCGATAAGGGATGCCAACGCCGCCGCCAAGGTTAACAAATTCTAATCGAATACCAAGTTTTTTATTGATTTCAGCAGCAAGATTAAACATTAATTCCGCTGTTGCGATAAATGAATCAGGATCTAATTCATTGGAGATTACCATGGTATGAAGTCCAAAGCGTTTTACACCTTTTTCTTTAGCGATACGATATGCTTCAAAGAGTTGCTCTTTTGTCAGACCGTATTTTGCTTCTTCAGGTTTTCCGATAATTGTATTGCTATGTGCAAGCGATGGACCTGGGTTGTAACGGAAAGAAAGAATCTCTGGGAAGCTGGCGTGTTTTTCAAGATAATCAATGTGTGTAATATCATCTAGATTGATAACGGCACCTAATTCTCGCGCTTTTTGAAATTCTTCTGCTGGCGTATCGTTTGATGTAAGCATGATATTTTCGCCTTTGATTCCGGCCATTTCAGATAATAATAATTCAGCTAAAGAACTGCAATCGGCACCTGCGCCTTCTTCGCTTAGAATTTTAAGTAAAGTAGGGTTTGGAGCAGCTTTTACTGCGAAATATTCTTTAAATGCTGGGGCCCAGCTAAAAGCTTTAAACAAACGGCGCATATTATTGCGGATTGCCTGTTCGTCGTAAATATGAAACGGAGTTGGGTACTTTGCAATAATCTCTTGCAATTTATCTTTGCTGATTGGAAATGTTTTTTCTGCCATAGATATTACCTCCAAAATTTGTATTTGCATATAAAAAGCGATTTGGAGTCAGCCTCGCAAATCGCTTCAAAAAAGCATGCAAGATAGCTCTCCATACGAATTACGTATGACAGTCTTGTGCATATTCAACCCAAGACCAACAAATTATCTTTGCCATGACAATTTATTTCGGCGATGGTTCCTTTCGTTATTCCTCAAAGCTGGCAGCTCAGAATAATTACTATTAAGCATCGCACCTCTATCACTTATTCTATTTATTTTGCATCATTATATCAATTTTTATAGGTATGTGTCAATTGAAAATAACTATCATTATAAAATGGTTTTGTAACATTGTAAATTTTATAAACCGATAAAAATTTTCCCACATATTATAAGTATAGGCTTTCTTTTTTAGGAAATAGTAAGAAAAATAAGTTTTATAAGGGGAATAAATAATGAAGATTTACGAAGATATTATAAATAAAGCGAGTAAAAAAAATAAAAGTAAAAAGACTTTTAATGTGATTAGTACAGTACAAGAGTTTTGGCAGAGCTTACAAGAAAGTTTTGCGAATGCTAAAATCATTGAAGCGACCGAAATGATGTCGTGCTTTACGAAAACAGACAATTTTCATTGTAATTATCAAAGAAATTTATCATATGAGAATCTTATGCCGCTCAGCCATGATATGTGGGTTGAATTTAGTGATGAGGAATCTGGGACTAATCTAGGTGTTTTACTCACCTATCATGAAATAGAAGAAGATGACAGCTTGTTTAGAGATGCTATGGAATATGGTATTCAGAGTCCATTTAAGTGGTGTTGCAAAAGTTATAGCTTTATTAAGCAGCCACTTAGTAAAACCGTTCCGCTCAACTGGTCTTTAATGGAATATATTAGAGAAGACGGTTCATCAGCAGGGAGTTTGTTAAAGCCAATTCAACTCCCAGATAGCGTTGTAAAAAACGTAGAGATAGAAATGGAGAATATGCAGCTATTAAATCATGGAATTGCATCGCTAATTAGTGATTTGGCATTATATTTAGTAGAGTCAGTACATCAGGAGAAAGCAATATTAAAAGAACATAAAGAAGAAAAAAATGATTACTATATCGCTTTACCTGTATAATTAGCATAAACATCAAAACGCCTCTTTTTCATAGCATATGCCATGAAAAAGAGGTGTTTTCTTATAAAGATAGTTAAGCCGTCGGATAAAAGGAAGGGTAAATAGACAAAAATTTACTGCTAGGCAACTTTATTTTTGTGTGCTATAGTTAATTTAGTACAAGATATAGAGGAGGGATAGTATTGGCTCAATCTAAATTTTTGCGGCTCGTTTGTATGCTGGTGCTTTGCGCTTTTGTTACGTCAATTTCAGTTGTACAGGCTGCCAGTGTAGAAGATAAACGGCAAAAAGTTCGTAATATGTCTGATGCAACTTTAGAAAAGCTTTATGAAGTTCACCCAAGTGCAAGGAGAGCTATTCAAAATGCAGCGGGCTATGCTGTATTTAAGAATACAGGGGTAAAGATTTTTGTCTTAGGTAGTGGAATGGGAAAAGGTATTGCAGTGAATCAAGTTACCGGTGAAGAAACCTTTATGAAAATGGCGGAAGCACAGGTTGGACTTGGTTTAGGGGTAAAAGAATTTAATGTAATTTTTGTTTTTGCAACAGAGGACGCACTAAACAAATTTATCAATACAGGCTGGGAGTTTGGCGGACAGGCAACTGCTGCGATAACAGATGGTGTTTCTGGTGACTCTATGCAAGGCGCTGTTACTGTATCTAGGGATACTTGGATGTATCAAATGACGGAAAAAGGATTGGCGCTTGAATTAACAGGTAAAGGAACTCGCTATTATAAAGATAGTGAGTTAAACAAAAAGTAAAAATAAAAATGCTGCCGGATTAGTGATTTTCACTCACGGCAGCATTTCTGCTTTTACGGACTTCATTTATCCGATGATTTCTAAGATTCAGATGGAGTTAAAACTCCATCTGAATTTTAAGAATCTGTTTATTTTAAGAATCCTTCAATGATTTTGGCTTCGCCTTCAGCCTCTGAGAGTCCCAATGTCATCAATTTTGTTAATTGTTCACCAGCGATTTTACCAATCGCTGCTTCATGAATTAAAGCTGCATCTACATGATTGGCTGTAAGTTCTGGAATCGCACTTACTACACCATTGTCCATAATAATTGCATCACATTCCGTATGCCCGCTGCAGTCAGCATTTCCATTAATTGTCGAACGAAAGATTTGTTTTGAAGAATCTCTGGCAACGGAACGGGAAATTACATCTGCACCAGACTTATTGCCGTTTAAATCCACTTTAAAAATTGTTTCTGCAGTTTGGTTACCGTGGGTCATGATTTTTTCGCGAATAATAAGCTTGGCATTTGCAGCTAATGTTCCTTCGGTGACTCTTTTACTAGAATCAACGCCTTTGATTTGTAGGGTATCCATTTCCATATAACTATTTTCTCCTAACTCCATATAGGTTTCAGGATTAATTATCCGTTCACCCGTACCTTCGCCAGTGCCAATATGTTTTTCTAAATAAAGTACTCGGGAATTTTTTCTCAGAAAGAAACGATGGATGCCGTTATGTTGTGAATTACCGGTACCATCCGTATGAACGCCGCAACCTGCAACAATGGTTATATCAGCATCTTCGCCAATATAAAAGTCGTTATAGACGAGGTCGTCAACATCGCTTTCAGTAACGATCGCCGGAATGTAAACGGTTTCGTATTTTGTACCAGGCTTAACGATAATATCAATACCAGGTTTGTCTGTTTTTGAAACGATATTAATTTTTTCTGTACAGTTTCGAGAAGCACAATGCCCGTTTTCACGGATATTATAAGCACCCTTAGGTAGACCGTCTAGTTCAGAAACTGTTCTAAGCAGTTCTTTTGTCACGTCATTCATTATTGGATACCTCCTGTACAAAACGAACATTTATCTTCGCTCGTAAATAGTTTTGGTAGAACATCCTCTTTTTTACCTTGCATATTGATTTGTCCGTCTGCTAAAACAATAATTTCATCGGCAATTTCAAAAATGCGTTCCTGATGGGAAATAATGATGATAGAACCATCATTCTCCTGACGCATTTTTTCAAATACACCGGTTAAATTGTTAAAACTCCAAATATCAATGCCTGCTTCCGGTTCGTCGAAAATTGAAAGCTGCGTTTTTCTTGCAATTGCAGTTGCAATTTCAATACGCTTGATTTCACCACCGGATAAACTTGCATTGATTTCACGATCAATATAATTTTTTGCACAGAGACCTACGTCGTAAAGGTATGCGCATAATTTTTTTTCGTCCATATTAGTATCGCCGGCTGCAATACTAATTAAATCGCGAACAGTAATGCCTTTAAAGCGAACTGGCTGTTGAAATGCAAAAGTAACACCGAGCTTTGCTCTTTCCGTAATATTAAGATTAGTTATATCTTTTCCGTTAAAAAAGATTTTGCCGGAAGAAGGTTTGATAATTCCTGCAACAAGTTTTGCCAAAGTGGACTTTCCGCCGCCGTTTGGACCGGTAATTACAACAAATTTACCTGCTTCAATTTTTAAACTGAGATTTTTTAAAATCTCTTTGCCATCTTCGACTTTAACGGTAATTTCTTTCAATTCTAACATAAATACACCCCAAATTTGTATTTTATTCCTTAAAATATCTAGTATTCTTAAAGTATACCATCAAAAGAAAATCTCGTAAAATACTCCAATGGATTTTTTATTTAATAGTAATTGTAATGGTTTTGCTGTTGTCTTTTATGATTGGGCGATGTCGTTTTTAAAGTCATAAAATCTAGATAAAAAGATTATTAGTATGGTAGGAAAAAAGCTTGCGCTGCATAATGTCAGTACAAGCTTTTTAATTTTTACATAAATAATATAAAAATTTGAAATAGTATAAAATAAATTGCTGGATATATGGGGGGTTTATAATAAAAAAGAGAGATGTAAATACAATTTGTTTTCTGCTTATACAAATTATAATAATGATAATACTCATCTATAGAGGGCGAATGGATTTCTCATGGAGTGTTATGATTACGACGAGCAGCTGGATTTTATATTCTTTTCTTGAAACTAGATATCAGATTCAAATGAGCAGGTATATTCGATTATTGATGATGCTCACCCTTTTTTGTGATGCTTTTTTTGGCTATATTTTAAATCTTTATGAACAATCTTTTCTGTTTGATAAAATACTGCATATGTTTGGCACGTATTCATTTTCATTATTCGCCTATGCTTTAGTGATGCAATTGCAAAAAAATCATCCTGTGAATAGGTCAGTTAAATTTATATTGGCGATGTGTATTGGGATAACCCTGGGTACAATGTATGAAATTTCAGAATTCATTGGTGATAATATATCTCATCCGAATCCTCCTAATCAACCTAGTTTATTAGATACAGATGTCGATTTAATTGGAGATTTAATTGGCGCGGTTATTGCTGGAATTCATGTTTCTATTAAAAATCTTGTTGGTGAAAAATTTTGAATAAGTAATGAAATTGGGAGTTGAAAATAACATGCAATCGATTTGGACAGAAAGTAGTCAAAGGTTAAACTTTAAAAGTCTAAAAGGCGATGTGAAAACTGATGTTTTAATTATTGGCGGAGGAATGGCGGGCATATTAATTGCTTACTTTCTTGAGCAAGCTGGTGTTGATTATATGCTTGTCGAGGGGAAAACGATAGGGGATGGAATTACAAAAAAGACAACAGCAAAAATCACATCACAACACGGTTTGATTTATGATAAATTAATCCATGATAATGGAGTCGAGAAAGCAAAACAATATCTTGATGCTAATCAATTAGCATTAAAAAGATATAAAGAAATTTGTGAAAATATCGATTGTGATTTTGAAGAAAAAAGTGCATATACGTATTCATTAAGTGATCGTATAAAAATTGAACGAGAGATAAAGGCTGTTTATCGACTTGGACTGGTGGCGGAATTTATCGAAGACCTTCCACTACCCTTTAAAACATGTGGTGCAATTGAATTTAAGAATCAAGCGCAATTTCATCCTTTAAAATTTATAAATGCTATAGCAAAAAATTTAAATATTTATGAAAATACGTTTATAAAGGAACTTGGCGAAAACGCTGTTATTACAAATGCGGGGAAAATAATTCCTCAAAAAATAATCGTTGCAACACACTTCCCTGTGATCAATAAACACGGGATGTTCTTTTTAAAGATGTATCAGCATCGTTCCTATGTCATTGCCTTAGAAAATGCGCAAAATGTTCATGGAATGTACGTGGATGAAGCGCAAGAAGGAATGTCATTTCGTAATTACAAAAATTTATTGTTCATTGGAGGCGGAGATCACCGAACGGGCGAAGAAGGCGGGAACTGGAAAGAGCTTCGAGGTTTTGCTAAAAAATATTACCCTAATGCGATAGAAAGGTATGCATGGGCAACACAAGATTGTATAACGCTGGATGGAATCCCCTATATTGGTCAGTATGCAACAAATACGCCTAATTTATATGTTGCTACAGGCTTTAATAAATGGGGCATGACTTCTTCGATGATATCAGCAATCCTTTTATCTGATATGATCATCGGAAGGGATAACCCCTTTGAAAAATTATTTTCCCCAAATAGAAGTATGTTAAAATCACAACTGCTACTTAATGGGGTAGCAGCTGTAGCTAATCTCCTAAAACCAAAAACAAAGCGGTGTCCTCACCTTGGCTGTGCACTGACCTGGAATGAAGTTGAACAAACCTGGGATTGTCCATGTCATGGTTCTAGATTTGAGAAAAATGGAGATTTGATAGACAATCCTGCAACAGGGTCATTAAAAAAATAATTATCCTTTCATTTTTTCGTATAAAAATATTTGATTTGATAAGACTAATCGTTGATTTTTAACTATTAGGAGGGAAGCTTAGCATGAGTTATGATATGTTTTGTTACCAGTGTGAACAGACTGCTGGCGGAAAAGGTTGTACAAAAATTGGTGTGTGCGGGAAACCGCCAGAAATCGCAGGACTACAGGATTTACTTATTTATCAGTTAAAAGGCATTAGTTTTTATGTGAAAAAGCTAATCGAAAGGGGAGAAAAGATTGACAAAGCTATTGTTAGCTTTGTGGAAAATTCTTTATTTACCACTTTGACCAATGTAAATTTTGATGCTGATGTGCATGTTCATCTGCTTAAACATTCGCAAGAAATTAAGGAAAAAGTACGAAATATGGTGGGAAGCTGCACTGATATCCCTCAAGCGGCCAGTTATAATCTAAGTCATACAAAAGAAGATATGTTAAAGGATGCTAAACAGGCGGGGATAATGTTTGATCAAGGGTTAGATCCTGATATACGGTCGTTGAGGCAGACGATTCTTTATGGATTAAAGGGTATTAGTGCATATGGGCATCAGGCGCGGGAGTTAGGGTATTATAGTGATCAAATAGATGAATTTTATTTTCGAGGATTAGAAGCTACGACGAATGACAAATTAACAGTTCAAGATTTAATCACGATGACAATGCGCACTGGAGAAATGAGTGTTGCTGTGATACAGAAATTAGACGAAGCAAATACGACGACATATAAAAATCCTGTACCGCAAAAAGTAAATGTAAATGTAAAAAAAGGACCGTTTATTATTGTTTCAGGTCATGATTTAAAAGACTTGGAAATGATTTTGGAACAAACTGAAGGGAAAGAAATTAATATCTATACACATGGGGAAATGTTGCCGTGTCATGGGTATCCAGAGTTAAAAAAGTACAAGCATCTGGTTGGAAATTTTGGCGGTGCATGGCAAGATCAGCAAAAGGAGTTTGATAGTATTCCTGGATGTATCGTCATGACGACCAACTGTTTAATGAAACCTAGAGAATCATACAAAGATCGTATATTTAGCACTAATGTGGTAGGTTGGGATGGCGTAAAACATATCAAGAAAAATATTGATGGTAAAAAAGATTTTAGTGAGGTTATAAATAAAGCACTAGAACTTGGTGGTTTTGCTGAAGATCAAACACCAAAAGAAATTTTAGTGGGGTTTGGCCATCATGCGACGTTAAGTTACGCGGGGAAAATTGTTGATGCTGTAAAAAGTGGAAAATTAAGACATTTCTTTCTTATTGGGGGCTGCGATGGGGCAAGACCTGGGAGAAATTATTATACAGAGTTTGCAAAAAGAGTTCCTAAAGATTGCGTAATTCTCACTTTGGCCTGTGGTAAATATCGCTTTAATAAACTAGATTTTGGTGAGCTGGATGGACTGCCTAGGTTATTAGATATTGGACAATGTAATGACGCCTATTCGGCAGTTAAAATCGCTTTAGCACTTGCAGATGCGTTTGATACGGATATAAACAGCTTACCACTATCGATTATTCTTTCCTGGTATGAGCAAAAAGCCGTTGCAGATTTATTAGCTTTATTATCATTAAATGTTAAGGGGATATATCTTGGTCCTATTTTGCCTGCATTTTTAAGTCCTACTGTCCTTCAATATTTAGTAGATAATTTTTGCTTAACTCCGATAAGTACACCAGAAAAAGATTTAGAGTCTTGCTTAGAACAAGATGTAAAGTAAGTGTGTCAATTCTAAAGATGCAAGTGAAATCTTAGTAACTATAGATTTATAAAAATTTATAGTAAGAAAAGAATATCATATGAGGTTGATTAAATTATAGGGCTTGCAATAAAGAATTTTTAATGCAAGTCTTAATTTTTTTATTGTTAATGTCATTCAGATGCTACCATATCAAAATAAACGTCATAAATTTCTCGTAAAAATAGGAAATAATAAAATATATTGTTTATTAATGCACTAAAAAGAGAAATAATATGATATTATTATTACTACTAAAATATAATGTCGATAGTATACTTTAGGTAGGTGGATTTAATGGTTAAGAATGGAATTTGGGTTAAGATTGTCCAGATTTTTGATTTTTTGCGTAAGTATATGTTGATTTTATTTTTTGCCTGGCGTCATCCACAAACACCAAAGCAAATAAAAACTATATTGCTTATTTTGGCGGGCTACTTGATTAGTCCGATAGATATTATTCCTGATTATATTCCGTTTGTAGGCTTGATTGATGATATGGCAATTATTCCTGCGGCGATGATGCTGGTGTCAAATTTTTTGCCAGCGTCGGTTATGGCGGATTGCCAGCGTGACTGCGCTAGATGGCAGCGTAGATTTCCTTATATTCTATGGGGAGTTGCACTACTTTCAATTCTATGGATTGGGGCTTTAATTTACGGATTATATCATTTATTTACTTAAAATTTTGGGGTGTCTGATTTGAGATTATATATTGCCGAAAAACCGAGCATGGGGGCTGAAATAGCAAAATGTTTGACTGGTCCAGTGATTCGGAAAGATGGCTATTTGGAAACAAAGGATGGAATTGTAACCTGGGGGTTCGGGCATATTTTAAGGCAGGCTGAGCCAGAGGAATATGATGAAAAATATAAACGATGGCGAATGGAAGATTTGCCGATTATTCCAGAAAAGTGGAGGCTTCTTGTTTCAGAGTCATGTGTAAAACAATTTGAGATAGTTAAGGGATTAATTGCGAGAGCTGATGAAATTGTTCATGCAGGTGACCCTGATAGAGAAGGACAACTACTCATTGATGAAGTACTTGATTATGTAGAAAACACAAAGCCTGTGATGCGTATTTTACTTAATGCACTTGATGAAAAGAGCATAAAAAAGGCAATTCATAGTTTGCGGGAGAATAGTGAGTTTTTAAATTTAAAACAATCGGCGTTGGCTAGAGCGAGAGCAGATTGGCTCATTGGCATGAATCTGTCCCGGGCCTATACTTTAGCGGCACAACGTGCGGGACACAGAATTGTATTGCCGATTGGCAGGGGAAAAACACCTACATTGGCATT